>JADEYI010000440.1_pt1 | contig 57877 bp, 56 predicted proteins | sample 8542331 | NCBI WGS metagenome assembly JADEYI01 (sample SAMN16510988, study PRJNA670497) | mine drainage metagenome | isolation source: biofilm near Copperflume 1 | place: Germany: Marsberg coppermine Kilianstollen | collected 2018-02 | reverse complement strand
TCGACTGCCCCCCCGAACAGGTTAAAATAGGGATGCCCGTCGAGGCCGTGTTCGATGACGTCACGCCCGAGGTGACGCTGGTAAAATTTCGCCCGGCGAGGTGAGGTCCCGGCTTAGTGACCACAACCCTTGACCTGCATAGTCATAGCGAAGCCTCCGAAGACAGCCGCGCACCGCTCGAAGCCTATCTCAACTGGCTCAAGCTCAAGCGCACCGAGCGGCCGGTCGACGGCGTCGTCCTGACCGAGCATCGCCAGTTCAACCAGGAGGGCGACTACCGCGCGCTCGAAGACAAGTTCGGTATCCTGGTGCTCAAAGCCTCCGAAGTCGAGACCGACTATGGCCACGTGCTGGTCTTCGGCGTGACCGACGAGATGACTCGGCGGTTTGATTTCGCCAACGTGCATCTGCCAGCCCAGGAAGTGATCGATGAAGTCGCGCGGATGGGCGGGGTGGCCGTGCCCTGTCATCCGGGGCGCCCCAACGTCGGCCTGTGCGAGCATTACACGCACAAGCCGCCGCTCGAAAATGTGATCGCGGTCGAAGTGCTCAACGGCGGTTCGCGCCGCGGCGAGGACGAACGCAGCGAGGAGCTGGTGCGCCAGTTCGGCTACTCCGCGGTGGGCGGCTCGGACAGCCATCTGGTGAGTCTCATCGGGCTGTGCGCGACGCGCTTTGAGGGCGAGATTCGCACGGCCGAGGATCTGGTGCGCGAACTCAAGAGCGGCAGCTACGCGCCGGTCGATTTCCGGCCGCGGCGCAAACCCGTGCCGCATGCGGTGCCGGTCGAGGTGAAATAGCGTGGCGGCGATTTCCAATCCAGCGCTTCCCGGCCGCGCGTGCGGCGCTGTGCGGCATGCGTTATCGGCGGAGGTAAATTGATATGGCAGTCGATTACGACCCGGCGATTATCGGCCGGGTGTTTGAAACCACCGACCCGGTGCCGGTCAGCGCCGAGGCGATTGCGACCTTCTGCACCGCGATCGGCGAGACCAACCCGATTCACGTCGACGCGGCGGCGGCGCAAAAGGGCCCCTGGGGCGGGATCACCGCGCCGCCCTCGTTCGCCGTCACCTTTCGCAACGGGCAGCATTTCTTTCAGCACGTGCCGCGCTTTGGCAAACAGGGCTTCGACGCCGGCAAGGACGTCGAATTCGGCGCGCCGATTCGCCCCGGCGACGCGATCACGCTGACCTCGCACGTCAAGGAGGTCTACGAGAAGACCGGCCGCACTGGCTCGATGGTCTTCGTCGTGGTGCGCTCGACGCTGACCAACCAGCACGGCGAGATGGTCGCCCACGTCGACCATAAATTCATGAGCCGGACCTGAGTGCGCGGGATAAAAATATGAGCGAAGTGACATACGCATCGGTCCAGATCGGCGACACGCTGGGGCCGCAGGAATTCTACCTGAGCAAGGACCAGGTCCGCGCCTACGCCAAGGCCACCGGAATGTGGGTGCCGCGCTTCACCGACGACGAGGCCGCGCGCAAGGAGGGTCTGCCCGGCATGATCACGCCCGGCAACATGAGCCTGGCGATCATGAGCAAGCTGGTCAGCGACTGGATCGGCGCGAGCGGCGCGCGGATGATCCGGCTCGGCACGACCTATCGGCAGCCGGTGCTCCCCGACCACACGCTGACCTTGCAGGGCTTCATCACGCACAAGAGTGAGAATGATCGCACGGCCGAGATGGACGTGTGGGTGGAGAGCGAAGAGGGCGATCGCCTGGTAATCGGCACGGCGACTGTCCACTTCCCGCGCTAGCGCGGGAGTCGTGCGCGAGGCTCGCGATTGCGCGACCGCCGCGACCGCGCGGACTAGAGCAATGCGCCGCGGAAGGGTTCGTCGCGCGGCGGCGGGAACTCCAGCAGGTTGATCGCCCAGCGGCGGGCCTGGCGCAGCGCCTCCTCGGCGCGTGTGAACAGGCGCTCGCGCTGCATCACGCTCCAGACGTAGACGTCGACTGACGGTTCGTCGCTCAGCGTTACGTCGATCATCCAGTCCTCGATCTGCGGTCCGCAGACCAGCAGGCGGAGCAGCCGTCCGTGGTCGAGGATAATGCCACGGGCTTCGCGCGGGATGCGAAATTCTTCCTTGACCCGCTTCAGCATCCGCTCGGGAATCTGCTCGTCGGTCATCGGCACCAGCACCCATCCGCCGGCCGGCGGATCGGCGGCGCGCGCGATGCGCAGATTGTTGTCGGTCAGATCTTCTTTGGCGCGATCCTGATCGTAGTCCTTGCCGACCGCGTAAAAACTCATCGCGACCGGCAGCACCGGCATTTCGGTTTCGTTTTTGCTCGGTTTGGGCCGTTTGAAATTGGTCTCGACCCACCAGCGATTTTCGACATTCGGCTTATACGCCATCGGCTCGCCTCATGATTACCGCCGCGACGCAGCGGCGGCGTCCGCACCCCATGCCCGTCTCCACCCTCGCACGCTTCGCCGCGGCGATTCGATGCGCGCGGCTAGCGATGCGATCGGCGCGCGCGCGGCGCGATCGATTGCGCACCCGGCTTGCGGCGCCCGCCGCGCCGCAAGGCCACTGCGCGACTACGGCGCGTGCCACTGCGGCCAGCCTGCGCGCGAAGCGCGGTTGCCTTGATCCGCGCGGCCGCTACCCGTGGCGTCTTAGCCAGTTTGAGCCGCGGCTTGACCGCGGCCGGCCGCGCGCGCCGCGACGGACGGCGCAGGCCGCGCACCATCCGGCGAGTGAAGGCGTCGGCCTTGCGCTCGGCGTCGGTCCAAAAAAGATAATGCGCGAGTTCGTGATAGACCGCCTGCACCCACATCCGCTCCGAATGATAAATCCGGCCGCGCTTCCAGTTTTCCGGATGCACCAGGTGGATACGCCCGTCCTCGAAGGTGCGGCCCGCCGATTTACCCCAGTCAATATATTCGTACCATTCGATGCGCGGCCGTTGCAGATGGTAGTAACGGCAGAAGTCCGCGATCGCACGGCGAAACGCGGCCTCGCCATGATGACGGAAATACTCGACCAGGTTACGGTCCATCTCGCGGCGCCGGACGATTGGCGGAAGAAGCATGCGCACTTGTGGGAGGCCTCCGACTTAAAGCGCTCCGATCATACGAACGGCGCGGCCAGACAGTCAATCCGGGGCCCGGGAATGTCGTGTGAACTTGCTTGTCGAGGGGTCAGAACGCGCGCAAATGCGCTCGTGATAGCGAACACGTAGCGTATTGAACTTCTAATAAAATGAAGCACCTGGCAGCACGAGATATGCCGCCAGGCGCAGGAAACTCCCGATTTTCGCCTGATCGCCGCCCTCGCGCGGCCGCGATCGCCATCGCACCGCGATTGGCGTACTCGCCGGATCGTCAGAAATTGACCGCGGCCCGACGCGGATTACGCCGCCGCCGCACCCGGTTGGCCGTCATATGCTGTGCGCGGCTCGATTCCTTGAGCCGCAGGCGACCCGCGCCCAGACGATCCGGTGCACTGCGGCCGATCGAAAGCCCGCTCAGGCGTCCGCGCAGAATCTCTGAATCTATCCCGAGTGCATCGCAGACGCTATCGAACGAGAACGGATAGGTGGTGCCGCGCGTATTGACCCACTGACCGGCTTCGGCAAAGGCGCGGCGCTTGCGCGCACTGCCCATCCGGCTCCAGCCCTGGAGGATGTTGATCGCATCGACCAGCACCGCCAGCATCAAGCGTTGTTCGCTACAGAGACCGCCGCCGCCCATTGCGCCAAAAAATTGGCTCGGCAGGATGACGTCCGTGAATGCGATCGACTCTGCGCCTTCAACCGATTGTGCGATCTGTTCCATCTCTCGAAACTCCCCTTGGAGGGACCGCCTCGAGTGTTAGCTCGATGCGGTTACGATACTACGACGTATTGCTCCCTCATAGCATGTGTCGTCGCTGTGTGCATCAATAAAACATCTGTAGCATTAAAAAAACATGTAATCAAGTGTCTAAACATTAAATTCTAGGTGTTTTTTTGCCATGCGGTCAGTTTACGGAAATTTGGAAAAAAAACATTAATATGGATAATAAAAGAATATATTGCATCAGAGAATTACAGTTGTTTTATCGCCATCCGCTCCGGGATAGCGCCCAAACTCGGACGATCGTGGTCTGCGATGGCCGTGGCGGAATCATCTGATATAATTGGAACACCGCTTGACGGAGGGGCGATTGCGATGGCCGAGTTATTTGCCCGCGACACGATCAAGAGTCTGCGCAAGCTCAGGGTACTCAAGCCCGATCTGTTCAAGAGCTTCATGGATTTCGATCAGGCGGTGTTCAAGGACGGCGCGATTCCCGCGCGCACGAAAACCCTGATGGCGATCACGGCGGCGCACGTCACCCAATGCCTGTGGTGTATCGAGGAGCACGTCAAACGTGCGCACAAGCAGGGCGTTAGTGACGAAGAGATCGCCGAAGCGGCGTTTGTCGCGATGGCCTTGCGGGCCGGTGGTGCCTTTGCCCATTCATGCGTGGCGATGGCGGTGACTGAAGACTTGAAGATGGCGGAGGAGCGCAAGGGCTGAATGATGGATCAGGCGACACGGACCCGGAAGATTCGTATCGGCGGCGTCGAGGTTGGCGGCGGCGCGCCGGTGGTGGTGCAATCGATGTGCGCGACACGCACGGTCGACATCGACAAGACCATCGCGCAGACCCATCAGTTGGCGCGGGCCGGCGCAGGCATCGTGCGCATCGCGCTGGATAACGCCAAGGAGGTTCCCGCGCTCAAGGAAATTCGCGCGCAGACCCCGGGCGTCACGCTGTCGGTGGACTTGCAGGAAAACTATCGCATCGCGGGCAAGGTCGCGCCGTATGTTGACAAAATCCGCTACAACCCCGGCCACCTGCATCACATCGAGAAGTCCAAGACGATTCCGCAAAAGGTGAAATGGCTGGTCGATATCGCGCGCGACCACGATCTGGCGATTCGCATCGGCGTCAATTGCGGGTCGGTGGCGCCCGCCTTCCTGGAAAAATATCCCGGCGATCAGCTAACCGCGATCGTCGAGTCGGCGGCGTACCATTGCGCGCTGATGGAAGAGTACGGCTTCGATCGCTTCGTCGTCTCGCTCAAGGATTCCGATCCGGCCAAGGTGCTCGAGGCTAATCGGCGCATGACCGAGCGGCGCCCCGACGTGCCGTTGCATCTCGGCGTCACCGAGGCCGGCTTGCCGCCCGACGGGATTATCAAGACGCGGCTCGCCTTCGAGAAACTCCTCGCGCAGCATATCGGCGACACGATCCGGGTCTCGCTCACGCTGCCCAATGAGCGCAAGCACGAGGAGGTCGTCGTCGGCCATCAGATTATCGCCGACGTCAAGGCTGGCCGCTTCATCTCGGTGCCCGACTTCGGCACGGGCATGAATATCATTTCGTGTCCGTCGTGCTCGCGGGTCGAGAACGAAAAATTTGTCGAGTTAACGCAGCAGGTCAAGGAGCTGACGACCTACGCGTCGCAATACCGCATCACGATCGCGGTGATGGGCTGCCGGGTCAACGGGCCGGGCGAGACCGACGACGCGGATTTGGGTCTGTGGTGCGGACCGACCACGGTGAATCTCAAGAAGAAGGATCGCAAGGTCGGCAATTTCACCTATGAGGACGTGCTGCCGCGCCTGCGCAGCGAAGTCGATCGGCTGATCGCGGAACGCTCGCCGGCGATGAATTAGCCGCGGCCATTAGGGAACCTCTGCACGACTCATCCGATAACGGATAATAACGGAGTGGATGACCAGCAGGCTGGGAGCGCGCGCCAATCGCACGGAGCCTTCCGAGTGGCTATGGTGAGATAGTGAGCCGACAGTCAAATCCGATGCCGCGAAAGGAATTGATCAAGCGGCTTCACGATTCAGTTCTTACTGCGGATCTCCATTACCAGATCTATTGGATCTATAAAAATGACCGAGCGAAGTACATTGTGACGTGACCGAAATGATTGTTCCGAAGAACAGCGATTTTCTTCCAAATAGTTCTCGCGCGGGCAAAGTCCATCCTGAGGGTAGCTTTCAGGTCAGCTGGCGCGTCTTCATACAGTCGCGCGAGATTTATCGTGTCGCGCCGATCCTCATAGGTGGCGTAAAGGACGACGACTACGGCAATGAAATGCGCTTGGATGCTGCGAGCAAAGAATTCATGGTACCGGTTCAAGACATCCACCAAACGTCTCGAAATTAACGTGGTCTTCGAGACGGCCGATGTAAAGTACGACGAGATCAAGGAACTCATTGAGCTTTCAAAGAACCTCGTGAACTCATTTTCGTACGCTGAAGACCGAAGCTCGTTCGTCGACAATCTGGATTCCCAGCAAGATACGTACCGACTCCTTGAGAAACTTACTTGTTAAGCGCAGCTCGCTCACAGCGCGTGGCGGAAAAGCGAGATCCGAATCGCGATTAAATCTTCTGCTTGGTCTGGTGCCAGTCGGCGAGGAATTTCTCGAGGCCGGCGTCGGTCAGCGGATGCTGCAAGATCTGCTTGATCACGGCCGGCGGCAGAGTCGCGATGTGCGCGCCCGCCTCAGCCGCATGCAGCAGATGGAGCGGCGAGCGAATCGAGGCGACCAGCACCTCGGCCGGGTAGTCGTAGTTGTCCATGATGCGCACGATTTGATCGATCAACAGCAGGCCGTCGTGGCCGATATCGTCGAGCCGGCCGACGAACGGCGAGAGAAAGCTCGCGCCGCATTTGACCGCCGCCAGCGCCTGCAGCGGGCTGAAGATCAACGTCACGTTGACCCGGATACCGCGGTCGGCGAGCGCGCGGGTGGCCTTGAGGCCCTCGATCGTCATGGGGCATTTGACGACGATATTGGGATGCAGGGCGGAGAGCTTGAGCCCTTCCTCGAGCATCGCGGGGGCGGCGGTGGCGACCACCTCGGCGCTGACCGGGCCGTCGACGATGGTGCAGATCTCGCGCAGCAGGTCGAAGTAGGGGCGGCCGGATTTGGCGATCAGGCTCGGATTGGTGGTGACGCCGTCGGCGAGGCCAAGCTCCGCGATTTCGCGGATTTCGGCGGCCTCGGCTGAATCGACAAAGAATTTCATCGCGTGGCTACCTCTGGCCTGGGCGGCTGCGGGCGCGTCAAATCGGCGCGCGCCAGGCTAACCCGATAAGGCGACTTGAGGCTTGCCAACAAGTCGGAAATCGTTACATTTAGTTTGGGATGGATCAGGGCCGGGGCCAGCTCAGCCATCGGTGCGAGCACGAAGCGCCGCTCGTGCAGCCGTGGATGCGGCAGTGTCAGCGCGCGTGTGGCGACGGTCTCGTGGTTGAAGAACAGCATGTCGAGGTCGATGGCGCGCGGCTGATGCGCGGGGTGCGCCGTGCGCCGGCGTCCGGGCGCCCGCTTGCGGCCCATCGTGCGTTCAATCGACAACAGGCGGCGCATCAGCGTGTCGGCCGGCAGTTCGGTTTCGATTTCGACGACTCCGTTCAGAAACGGCCCCTTGATTTCGCCGACCGGTTCGGTCTCGTAGATTGACGACTGGCGCACGACGCGGGTCCCGGGCAGGCTCGCGACGCGCACAATCGCCTCCCGGTAATTGGCGGCCCTATCGCCGCGGTTGGTTCCGATGCCGATGAAAACCCGATGGGGCATTCCCCGCCGTCACAGCCGCAGCGCCTGTATACGTCCCACCGCCTCACGCAAACGCGCGCTCGGCACGGTCAGTGAAAAGCGCACATAACCCTCGCCACCCTTGCCAAAGCCGGAGCCCGGCGTAATTACCACGCCAGTCTCGCGGAGCACCCGCTCCGTAAATGAAACCGAGGTATAGCCCTTGGGCGTTTCCACCCAAAGATAGAAAGTCGCGCGCGGCGTGGCGCATTGCAGACCCAGAGCGCCGAGCGCGGCGACCATCAGATCGCGCCGCTCCTGGTAGATTGCGCAGTACTGATGCAGGGTCTCGTCGCCGCCCGTCAGGGCCTCGATCGCGGCTTCCTGCACGGCCTGAAAGACGCCCGAATCGACGTTGGTCTTGACCGTGCCGAGGGCGCCGACCAGGGCCGCGTTGCCGACCGCGAAGCCGACCCGCCAGCCGGTCATCGAGTAGGTCTTGGAGAGCGAATGGAATTCGATTGAGCATTCGCGCGCGCCATCGATTTCGAGCAGGCTCGGCGCTTGATAACCGTCGAAAGCGATTTCGGAGTAGGCGATGTCGTGCGCCAGGATAATGCTGTGCTTTAGGCAGAAGGCGACAACGTCGCGGTAAAACGGCAATTCCGCAGTCGCCGCAGTGGGATTGTTGGGATAATTAATCCACATGAGCTTGGCGCGGCGGACGATTTCGGCGGGAATCGCGCTCAGGTCGGGCAGAAATGCATTCTCCTTGCGCAGCGGCATGTAGTACGGCTCGCCGCCATTGAAAACGCATCCCGAGTAGTAGACCGGGTAGCCCGGCGACGGAATCAGAACGATGTCACCGGGATCGACCACGGCCACCGGAAAGTTCGCGATACCCTCTTTCGAGCCAATCAATGCGCAGACTTCGCGGGCGCTATCGAGCGTGACGTTGAAGCGCCGCTTGTACCATCCGGCGGCCGCTTCACGAAACCGGTCGAGCCCCTGGTAGTCGGGGTAGCGATGGTTCACGGGCAGGTCGGCGGTGCGCTTGAGCGCCGCGACGATATGGGCCGGCGTGGGCAGGTCAGGATCGCCGATGCCGAGGCTGATTACATCGACCCCGGTTTGCTGAACTTCGCGTTTGAGACGGTCGAGTTCGGCGAAAAGATAGGGTGGAAGAAGGTTCAGCCGTGAAGCGACTTTGATCTGCACCTGACGAGGCAATCTCCAATCCGTGGACGTGGGCAATCATTAACACAAATCGGCCGGGGCCGAAACGGGGAAAGGGCTTAACGCGGCGCTGCGCGAAGCGGTTTTGCACACCGGCGCAAGGCGCCGCGCGGTTATGCACAGGCGATCGGCGCGGTAAGCACGCGCAATACGCCCGTAGCACCGGGGCGCGCTCGCGTGCGGGCCAATGAGATTCCCGCGTTGGGACAATTTTGTCATAACTTTGGCTTGCGGCGGGGTGCGCGTGATGTTAGATATTCTTTCGTTTGAGATCCGGGGATGACGCCTTCTGTGGTGAATAATTTGACCGCTTATCGCTTCGGGTTGACCGCGGCCAGCCAAGCTTGTTACTTCTGCCGTCGCACCGTTTTCGGCCCGGCCGCCGCGGAAGTCCGCGCGGCCCTCCTGACGGTCGTGAGATGAGCCAGATTTGAGACGATGAACCGCATACTAATTCCAGTCGCCGTGCTCATGTTCGTGGTTGGCCTCTACACGGTCGCGGTGTCAGAGCGGCCGTGGGACCCGCGCGTTGGTGTCGAACAGCCGATCCCGTTCAGCCATCGCGTCCACGCCGGCATCAACAAGATTCCATGCCAGTACTGCCACGAATACGCGCGGCGCTCGGCGAATTCCGGCGTGCCGCCGATCGCGCGATGCGTGGGCTGTCATGGCAGTGCGCTGCTCGGTGGTATCCAGCCGGTCACGCGGCCCTGGACTGACGATTCTCAACCACCGTTTGAGATTCGCTGGAACCGGATCTACACGCTGCCCGATTTTGTCCGCTTCGTTCACAAGCCCCACATCTGGGCGGGCGTGCAGTGCCAGGAATGTCATGGGCCGGTTGAAACCATGGACCGGGTTGTGCCCGTGCACGAGATCAACATGGGTTTCTGTGTGAGCTGCCATGCCCAGCGCGGCGCCACCCAGGAATGTTTTGTCTGCCACCACTGAGCGAGGAAGCGAAATGTCAGACGGGCTGTCCAGGCGGTCATTCATCAAGCTAGCAGCTACGGCGTCGGCCGCGGCTGCGATACCCGGTTGCGAACCGGCCGCCAGAAAGCTGATTCCCTACGTCGTTCCCGACGAGAACCTGATTCCCGGGGTGCCGACTTTTTACGCGACGACTTGTGCTGAATGTTCGGCCGGATGCGGCGTCGTGGCGCGTGTGATGGAAGGGCGGGTGATCAAGCTCGAGGGCAATCCCGCCGATCCGATAAGCCAGGGTGCGATCTGCGCGCGCGGCCAATCCGCCTTGCAGGGCCTGTATAACCCCGACCGCCTGGCCAAGCCGCATACGCGCGGCAGCGACGGCCGGCTGACGCCGATCGAATGGGACGACGCGGCCAAGCTGCTCAACGACAAGCTCGCGGCGGCGGCCAAGGCCGGCAAGGATCGGGTCGCGTTGGTCGGCGCTCCGCAGGGCCCCACGCTGGACAAAGTTACGCAGGCGTGGGCGCAGGCCTACAACTCGAGCCGCGTGATCTTCTGGGAGGCGTTTAGCGATGAGCCGGCGCGGGCCGCGGCCGAGGCCTGTTTCGGGCGCCGCGACCTGCCCATTTACCGGCTCGATCAGGCTGAGACGATCATTTCGTTCGGCGCCGATTTCGTCGAGACCTGGGATTCGCCGGTCGAGTACGCGCGCCAGTTCGCGCAGTTCCGGGCGCCGAAAACCCGCGCCGGGAGTCTCAGTATCGGCCATGCCGCATACGTCGGCCCGCGCCTCAACGCCACCGCTGCCAAATGCGACGAATGGGTCGCGGCGAATCCGGGCAGCGAGGGCGCGGTGGCGATGGCGGTGCTCAACGTGGTCGTCACCCAAGGCTGGGTAGCGCAAGCGGCGGGCGTCGACGTGGCGGCGCTGAAGACCCTGGTCGCCGCTTACGACCCGGAAAAAATTAGTGCGCAGACCGGCGTCCCGGCAGCGACGATTACCAAAATCGCGGGCTGGTTCGGCCAGGCGACGGACGGTGCCGTGGCTCTGGCCGGCGGCCCCGATCCGCAAGCCCATCTGGCGGCCTTCATCCTCAATGCGGTTACCGGCAACCTCGGCAAGACGATGGTCTTCCTCGACAATGCGCCGGCGCAGGCGACCAGCCGCCCGGCCGACGTCCGCGCGGTTATCGACGCGATGCGCGATGGGCAGGTCGACGTGCTGGTGATCGCGGGCGGCAACCCGGCCTACTCGATGCCGCCGGGCGACGCGTTCAAGAACGCGGCTAACCGAGTCGGCTTCGTGGTCTGGGCGGGCGAGGTGCCCGACGAGTCGGCGGAATTGGCCAGTCTGTGGCTCCCGACCCATCATGCGCTCGAAAGCTGGCGCGACAGCAATCCGCGCGCGGGCGTCTATGGCCTGGGCCAGCCGGTGATGCAGCCGGTGTTCCCGAGCCGGCCGCTGCACGACATCCTGATCGAGTCGGCGCATCTGGGCGCGGGCACTGCCGGCCAGGCGATCGCCTACGAGAACGCGGCCGACGCGGTGAGCACCGGGTGGCAGGAGTTGCAGGGCAAAATTGGCGCGTCGGCCACGCCCAAGCAATTTTGGGACGACGCGCGCCGCCATGGCGGGGTCTTTCAGGCGGCCAAAGAAAACACGGTCAAGCTGGCCCCGGCGGTTTTCGCGCAGAAGAGCCCGGCGCCCGGCGCCGCGGCGCCGCTCACGCTGTGGGCCTTTCCGCACATCTTTCTTTACGACGGACGCGGCGCCAACAAGCCGTGGCTGCAGGAGATTCCGGATCCGATTACCCAGATCGTCTGGGATAGCTGGGCCGAAGTCCATCCGGAAACCGCCAAGCAACTCGGCCTGGTCAAGGATTACGAGGGCACGCGGCTGTTCGCCGGCATCAACATGATCGAGATCGCGACGCCCGGCGGCCCGATCGAGCTGACCGTGACCATCTCGCCGCTGGTCAAGCCCGGCGTGATCGCGGTGCCCTATGGCCAGGGCCATACGTCGTATGGCCGCTACGCCCGCGGCATCGGGGTTAATCCGTTTGCGTTTATGCCGGAGGGCACGCGCAGTATCGCGGTGGATGCGCGCAAGCTCGACAAGACCCACAAGCTGGTCACGCCGCTCGGCAAGAGCGACATGATGGGCCGCACGATTATCGAGGCGATGAGCCTCGACGATCTGGCCAAGGGGGTCGAGCCTGACTTCGGCGAAGAAAAAATGGACCAGCCCTACGAGATGTACCCGCCGTTCGTTTACGCAGGCCACAAATGGGGCATGACGATCGACGTCAACTCGTGCACCGGATGCAGCGCGTGCATCGCGGCCTGCTATGCCGAGAACAATGTCCAGGTGGTAGGCAAGGCCAACGTTGATCTCGGCCGGATCATGTCGTGGATTCGCGTCGAGCGTTATATCCGCGACCCGGAAGAGATCAAGGAAGGGCCGCCGGTCTATATCGCGCCGGTGCTCTGCCAGCAATGCGATCATGCGCCGTGCGAGCCGGTCTGTCCGGTGTTCGCCTCGTCGCATACCAGCGAGGGGCTCAACGCGCAGATTTACAACCGTTGCATCGGCACACGATTTTGCGAAAATAACTGCCCGTACAAGGTGCGCCGCTTCAACTGGTACGCGCCCGAGTTCATCGAACCGCTCAACTTCCAGTTAAATCCCGACGTGACCGTGCGCGGCGCCGGCGTGATGGAAAAGTGCACCTTCTGCATCCAGCGCATCACGACCGCCGAAATCGACGCGCGCACCGAGGATCGCAAGCTCGTTGATGGCGAGATCATACCGGCCTGCGCGCAGGCCTGTCCGGCACGCGCGATCAGCTTTGGCGATATCAACGATCCGAACAGCGCAATGATGAAGCGGCGCGACGATAACCAGGGCCGCACTTACACGATGCTGCCCGAGTTCAACGCGCTGCCCGCGGTGACCTACCTGCGCGATGTGTACCAGGAGAAGGGGAAAGCCTAAATGGCAGCCGCCGTCGAACCGAGCAATATTCAGTTAAGTTACCTCGACGTCGACCGCACCGCCCAGCGGGTGATGGCGCCAGCCGGTCTCAAGTACTGGATGTGGGTGGCGTTCTGCGCCTTCCTGGCGGCGCTCGGCGGCGCTTTCTGGACCCGCCAGATCTACGAGGGGTTGGGCGTCACCGGTTACGGCCAGCCAACATTGTGGGCCGTATACATAACGAACTTCGTCTTCTGGGTCGGTATCGCGCATTCGGGCACGCTGATTTCGGCGGTGCTACTTCTGTTCCGCACGCGCTGGCGCACAGCGGTCTATCGCTGTGCCGAGACCATGACGATCTTTGCGGTCGTGACCGCCGGTCTGTTCCCGATCGTCCATCTGGGGCGTCCGTGGTTCTTTTACTGGCTCTGCCCATATCCCAATGAGCGGTTCCTGCAGCCCGACTTCCGCTCTCCGCTGACCTGGGATTTTTTCGCCATCAGCACGTATCTGACGACCAGCGCCCTGTTTCTTTCGGTGGGGTTGATTCCGGATATCGCCAATATGCGCGACATCTCGATTGGCTGGCGCAAGAAGTTCTACACCGTGCTGTCCTGCGGATGGCAGGGGACCGATCGCCAGTGGCGCAACTTCTCGATGGCCTACCTGTTGCTGGCGGGCTTCGCCACGCCGCTGGTGCTGTCGGTGCACAGCGTCGTCTCCTGGGATTTCGCGACGATGCAGACGCCGGGCATGCACAGCACGATCTTTGCGCCGTACTTCGTGGCCGGCGCAATTTTTTCAGGCTGCGCGCTGGTGCTGACGCTGATCATCCCGATGCGCAAATTGCTGCAACTCGAGGATCTCGTCACCATCTGGCATCTCGACAACCTGGCCAAGGTCGTGTTGTTTACCTCGATCGTGATTACCTATTCCTACGCCACCGAATTTTTCGTGGTCTGGTACACCCAGGATCCGATCGAGATGATGACGTTTCATGAACGGTTATTCGGCTTGCAGGGCTATATGTTCGGCATCATGATCCTGTGCAATTGCCTGATTCCGTTGTTCCTGTTTTCGCCCCGCATCCGCAGTAGCACGGTGTGGCTCTTTGTCATCTCGATCTTTGTCAATATCGGGATGTGGAGTGAGCGCTTCGTGCTGATTTCCGGATCGCTCTCGACCAACACGATGCCGTCGCAATGGAAATTCTACGTGCCGGCGCTGACGGAGGTCCTAATTACGATTGGGAGCTTTGGCTGGTTCCTGATGAACTTCTCGGTTTTCGCGAAGTTCCTGCCGATCGTTTCGATGACCGAGCTGAAAGATGGAATCGAATGGCTGAGAAAATCGGGGGGCGAGCGCTATCCCTATCGGAAGGCATCATGAGCGGCGATATTCAATTGATAGGAAGTTTCGTGACCGACGACGCCTGCGCCGAGGCGATCGAGGCGCTGCATCACGCCAAAATCGTCGCGTTCCACACCTTCTCGCCCTTCCCGAGCGAGAAAATCGCCGAGGCGGTCAATGAAGTCCGCGGCTGGGGCCGCAGCCCGGTGCGCAAATTCGTAATGGCGGGTGGCTTTACCGGTGCTTTGACCGGCTTGGTCGTCACGGTCGGCACGTCGTGGGAATGGAATATCAATACTGGCGGGCGTCCGATCGCGTCGATCACGCCTTATATCGTAATCATCTTCGAGTTGATGATCCTGTTCGGGGTGCTGGGCGCCGTGAGCAGTTTTTTCTTCAAGAGCGGGCTGCCCGCGTTCGACCAATCGCCCGGTTACCGCACGCGCTTTGGCGCCGATCGCTTTGGGCTGGTGGTCCAGGCCGCCGAGGGCGATGCGGCCAAAATCGAGGCGCTGATGCGCGATGCGGGCGCCGAAGAAGTGGTGCGCGAGGCCGCGTGACCTCGGGGAGACAAGGCGGAGTGCAAGGCATAAGGCAACATGAGCGCTAACCATCAACCCGCATCGCTGGGCGCCGCCGCGGCACGACCGTTCGGCCAGCCGCTGCAGCTCAATTGGGGCCGCTTCTCGTCGATCGCGGTCGGGCTGGTGATCGCCGGGATCGTCGGCGTGGCCGGCGGATTGCTCACCGGCAATCCGCAACGCGTATGGCTGACGTGGCTGGTCGACCTGCTGTTCTTCATGGGTATCGCGCAGGGCGGTGTGGTCTGCTCGGCGGCCTTCTACCTGACCCAGGGACGCTGGGCCGGCTCGGTGCATTACCGGATGGCCGAGGCGTGGTGGCGTTTCGTGCCGCTGGCTTTCGTGCTGTTCGCCGGCGTGTTCATCGGCCGCGATTACATCTTTCCCTGGATTGCGCATCCGAGCGTCAAGCAGGCGAGGTGGCTCAACGTGCCGTTTCTGTTCGCGCGCGACTATCTGGCGCTGGGCGTCATGGCGCTAGTGAGCTGGTGGTTCGTCAGCTTATCGCAGACGGCGGAGGCGGCGGTCTGGCATCACCAGCCGATGACCATCGAAATGCCGCCGGTGGCGATTCGGCGGCTCGCGCCCGCGCTCTGCATTCTGTACGCGATTACCTACACGCTGTTCGCATACGACCTGATAAGTTCGCTCTCGCCCCGTTGGCACAGCACGCTGTTGGGCTGGTGGTACTTCGCGACAGTCTTCTGGAGCAACATCGTCGCGATGAACTTCGCGGTTTCGCGGCTGGTCGGGCGGCTGCCGCCGGGCAACCGCTTCACGCATCGCGCGGTGCGCCACGATTTCGGCAAGCTGATTTTTGCCTTCTCGATCTTCTGGATGTACCTGACCTTCGCGCAGTACATCGTGATCTGGTACGGCGACCTGCCGTCGGAGACCTTTTTCGTGATCGCCCGCTGCTGGCATCACCCGTGGATGCTTCTGACGTGGCTGGTGCCGCTCTGCATCTGGGTGATTCCGTTTTTCACGCTGCTGAGCGTGCGGACCAAGACCTCGCCGACGGTGATCTGCGTCGTCGCGCTGATCGGCCTGTTTGGGGTGTGGGACTTGAACTACATCCTGATCGTGCCGTCGCTGTCGCCCAACCATCTGCCGCTAGGATGGATCGAAGTGTTGATTACGGCCGGGTTTCTTGGCGCCTTCATGCTGTGCGCCGCGCCCGGATTGAAGCTGGTGGCCGAGACGGCCGCAACCGACGTTGAGGGAGGCGAGTGATGATGCCGCGCGCCGCAGATTTCAAGCGCGCCACCCGCGCCGCCGCGATGGCGATGATCACGGCTATGCTGGCCGGCTGCACGGAGACCCACTTTCCGCTCGATACGCTGTCGCCGAAATCCGACCTGACCCGCGCGATCCTCGACCTTTTCAAGGAGATCACGATCCTCGATTCGATCGTGCTCCTGGTCGTGATCGGCGCGATGATCGGCGCAATCTTCATATATTCGAGCCGCGAGGGCGACCCTGGCGAACCCTCGGCAACCCACTCAGATGTGACGCTCGAGATGCTGTGGACGGTAATCCCGGCGATCATCCTGATCGCAATCACAGTGCCGACCGTCCATACGATTATTCGCACGCAGCCCGATCAATGGCCGGCCGACACCTTGCGCGTGCGGGTCATCGCGCATCAATGGTGGTGGGAGTTCCGCTATCCGACGCTCGGCGTGGTGACGGCCGACGAAGTGCATATTCCGGCCGGCCAGCCGATCCATTTCGAAATGGTCTCCGAGGACGTCATCCATAGCTTTTTCATGCCGTCGATTGGCGGCAAGCGCGACGTCGTTCCGGGGCAGGAGAACCAGATCACGACGACTGCGGATACACCCGGTAAGTATTACGGCCAATGCACGGAGTTCTGCGGCGCCTCGCATGCGAACATGCGCTTTCGGGTGTTCGTCGATACGCCCGAGGCGTTCAAGCAATGGACCGCGCATCAGCTTGAGGGACCGCTCAAGCCGGCCGGCGGCTCGGCGGCGGCCGGGGCGAAAATTTGGGCCGATGCGCCGTGCGCCATTTGCCATACGATCAAGGGCGTGTCGGGCTTCTCGAAAGATTACACATTCGGCTTTCGCGGCCCCGATCTGACCCATTTCGGCAGCCGCACGACGCTCGCCGGCAGTATCATGGACAACACGCCGGCCAACGTGGCGCTGTGGATCACCAATCCTGACGCAGTCAAGCCCGGCGCCAATATGCCGACGCTGGGCCTGCGAGGCCAACAATTGAGCGACCTGGTCGCGTATCTCGAGAGCCTTAAGTAGGAATCTGCCAATGGCTGCCCAACCAAAATTAATCCATCTGGAACAGGCCAATTATCTCGAAGGTGGTGGCATCTACGGCTGGCTCACCACCATCGACCATAAGCGGATCGCGGTGCTCTATGGGATAACCGCGCTGATGCTGATGGGGCTTGGCGGAATGGAAGCGATGATGATTCGCGCCCAGCTCATCGTGCCCAATAATCATCTGCTGTCGGCCGACTTCTACAACCAGATCTTCACGATGCACGGACTCACGATGATCTTCCTCGTGCTGATGCCGCTGGAGACCGGGTTGTTCGGCAATTTTTTCATCCCGCTGCAGATTGGCGCGCGCGACGTGGCCTTTCCGCGGCTCAACGCGTTGAGCTACTGGATTTTTCTGCTCGGCGCGATCTCGCTTAACTTTGGCTGGATCTGGGGCGGGCTGCCCAATGGCGGATGGTTCGGCTACGCCAACCTGACCGAGCGCTATTACGCGCCCGGCTTGAATATCGACTTCTACGACGTGGGCCTGCTGATCCTGGGCGTCTCGTCGGTGATGAGCGCGCTCAATTTCTTCGTCACGATCGTCAACATGCGTGCGCCGGGCATGACCTTCATGCGCATGCCGATGTTGATCTGGGCGCTGCTGGTGACGGTGATCCTGCTGCTGCTGGCCTTTCCGGCGCTGACGGTGGGGCTGATTTTCCTATTCGCCGATCGCTACTTCGATACGCACTTTTACGTCGTGATCGCGGGCGCCACACCGATGCTGTGGCAGCATCTGTTCTGGATCTTCGGCCATCCGGAAGTCTACATCATGGCGCTGCCGGCCTTCGGCATGATCTCGGAAGTGCTGCCGGTGTTCTCGCGCAAGCCGCTGTTCGGCTACCCGATGATGGCCTACTCGATTATCCTGATCGCCTTCCTGTCATACGGCGTGTGGGGCCATCATATGTTCGCGACCGGGATGGGCCCGGTGGCGGACAGCGCGTTTTCGATCACCTCGATGCTGATCGCGATACCGACCGGCGTCAAAGTTTTTTCCTGGATCGCGACGGTGTGGGGTGGCCGGCTGCGCTTCACCACCTCGATGCTCTTCGCGCTCGGCTTCATCCTGGAGTTCACCATCGGCGGCCTGTCGGGCGTGATGCACGCGAGCGCGCCGGTCGACCTCGAGCAGACCGACTCGTACTTCATCGTCGCGCACTTTCATTACGTGCTCTTCGGCGGCGTGCTGATGGGCATCCTGGCCGCGTTCTATTTCTATTTCCCGAAGATTTCCGGCCGTATGATGAGCGAGAAGCTCGGCAAGTGGCAATTCTGGATCACCGCATGGGCGTTTAACGCGACCTTCTTTCCGATGCACTTCCTGGGCGAACTGGGGATGCCGCGGCGCATCTATACCTATGCGCCCGACATGGGCTGGAATTTCTGGAACAAGTTCGAGAGCATCAACGCGTTCATCCTCGGCTTCGCCTTCATGATCTTCTTCGTCAACGTGGCGTGGAGCTGGTTCAACGGTGAGCCGGCGGGCCCCGATCCGTGGGACGCGCGCACGCTGGAATGGTCGATTCCGTCGCCGCCGCCGGTCTACAACTTTGTCACCGTGCCGACGGTCCATTCGCGCGACGCCTTCTGGGTGCAGAAATACGGCGACGTCGAGGCGTCGGGGATCGGCGAGAAGAAGGCGGTGATCGATTTCGCACCGCCGCCAACTCCCGAAGAGATCGCATCGATCCACGTGCCGGACCCGTCGCTCTATCCGCTGTTGATGGCGGGCGGTATCTTCCTCGCCGGCATCGGGATGCTGGTCGGCTGGTACCGGCTGGTGTTCCTGGGGCTGGGCCTGATGATCATGTGCGCGATCGCGATGTCGTTCGAGTACATCAACTGGGGCGAAGACAATCCGCATCAGGTGGGCGAGAGCTTTCTCGGGCTCGACAATCGCAAGCTCGGCATCTGGGGCTTCATCGGCTCGGAGTGCGTGTTTTTCGCCAGCCTCATCTCGACCTACATGGTCTACAAATCGCGCAGTCTGGGCGCGCCGGACGCGAGCATTCTGAATATCCCGCTGACTTCGTTCAGCACCTTCATCCTGCTGATGTCGAGCTTGCTGATGGTTCTGGCGCTGGCCGGCTATCAGCGCAACGACCGTTTCTGGGGCAACTTCTGGCTGCTCGGCACGGCGTTCTTCGGACTGATCTTCCTGGGCGGCCAGGTCTTCGAGTTCCACGAGTTCTGGTCGAAAGGGATGCTCTACAACACCAACCTGTTCAGCCAGTGCTTTTACACGCTGGTCGGGTTCCACGGTTTCCACGTTTTCATCGGCGTGGTCTGGCTGGTGGTGATGGCGATTGCGGGAATGCGCGGCAAGATTGGCTCGAGTCGCGCGCTATCGATCGAACTGGTTGGCCTCTACTGGCATTTCGTGGATATCGTGTGGGTGGTGATCTTCACCCTGATCTACCTGATGAGGACGATTAATCACGCATGAGCACCGAACACGCACACGCGATTGATCATGGCCACGGCGCCCACGCGCCGGCGGACGCTCACAATCATCCCGGACCGATGATCTATGGCGTCGTCGCGATCGTTTTGATCGTCCTGACGGCGATGGAAATCGGGGTCTTCTATGCGCCGTTTCTGCAAACCTGGCTGGTGCCTCTGCTGATCATCCTGGCGCTGATGAAGTTCATTCTGGTGGCCGCGTTTTACATGCATCTGTGGTACGACAGTTCCGTATTCACGGTGCTGTTCGGCGCGCCGTTGATGCTCGCGATGCTGATCTGCGCGTCGTTGATGATGCTGTTCATCTACCTCGGGCATCATTCGGCGCATTGACGGGATGGCAGGAAATGAATTTTCGGTACGGCGCAGGTGTCTGAGTATTCGATCGGCGGCGCCGCCGGTTTGACCAATGTGGCAAGCTGAACCTCAAGTCGTAATTCCGATCATCGCGGCCGCCGGGATATACGTAGGCGCGGCATTTGCGATGGGCCAGCGGCCGCGCGCGCGTCAGCAGATGGCCTTTGGCGCGGCGATCCTGCTGATGCTGTTGACGCTCACCGGGCCGCTCGATACCTACGCCAAGGGCTTCTTTTTCTCGGCCTACATCTTCCAGCAGATGATCCTGGTCTTCATGATACCGCCGCTGATTCTGCTCGGCCTGCCCGACTGGATGGTGCGGCCGGTGATGATTAATCGCTACCTCGAGCCGTTGACGCGCGTGCTGACCCGGCCGCTGCTGGCGTTCCTGACCTTCTCGATGTTCTTTGCACTGCTGCATTACCCGGCATTGTGCGACAGGTTGTGCCACGCGCAGCCGTTTTACGGCAGTATCCGCACCGGCTTGATCGTCGTGGGGCTGCTGCTGTGGTGGCCAATCCTGAGCCCATTGCCGGAGTATCCGCGGCTCAGCTATCCGATGCAGATCATGTATCTGTTCCTGCTGATGATCCCGATGACCGCGGTGGCCGCGCCGATCACGATGGCCGACTCCGTGCTGTACATGCATTACACCATGGGCGCGCATCCGTTCGGATTCACGCCGATCGCCGACCAGGTGCTCGGCGGACTGATCATGTGGGTCGGGCAGGGCGTGTACATCATGTTCGTCTTCAGCGGGATCTTTTTTCGCTGGGCGCAGCGTGAAGATAGCGAGATTCCGCCGATCAATCGCAAGCCGCGCCTGGCCGTGCTGCGTCCGCACGGCCGTCCCACGGCCTGATTCGTTCTCGCCGAATTTCCCAGGCTCCGGCGGTCAGCGTTCGCATTTCTACGGTGCTCGTCGCTCAAGCAAGCAAAGTTCCGGTTCCGCCCTGCCGTATGTTATTTTAGGCGTCGGATAGACGGCCCGTTGGACCTGAAACATCTGCCGGATTTTGCATCTGCTAGCGCTAGCCTAAGCACCGATTCCATGAACCCAACCGGTGAAAACATGGCCGAAACCACGCCTATTAACAATGAGCTTGAGATCGATGCTGTGTGGGACGACGCGGCGGAGGTATGGGTGGTGGAGAGCGACGGCGTTCCGGGCCTGGTTACCGAAGCCGATTCACGAGTCACGGAATTACTCCGACGATCATCGGCGGGACTGCGGGCACGCCACGCCCTGCCGGACTCCTTGGTCATGTAGGCCAGCAACCTATCTTGCGTGACGAGGACCAATTTTTGATTGACGTGCTCGAAGGTTGAGTTTTGTGATGCATCTGAACGAGAATCGTCTTTGCGGTCATCTTCCAGTTCATGCCGTATGATTTGCCCGAGGTTTCGGCATTGTCACCGCGCCGAACACCAAGTTCCTTTAGAAGTCGCTGGCGTTCGGGCCACACGGTGCCCGTGGTGTCGATGGTTTGAAGCTCGATACCGACGAAATCTCTAACGCGTCCGTCCCGCGCGGATACAAGAAAATAATCGACAGTGCCGCCGGGAATGGAAACTTCCGAAACAATGTGCAACTCATTTCCCGGTTCATGGGTCGTGAGCAGATGTAGGCAATCAACGAATGGGCATTGCTGTTTTTTGATGATGGTTGCCCAGTTCTGTCCCGGCTGACCCGCAGAGTGCGCATATAACTCGACAACGCTGCTCATAGAAGGCCCGCACACCTTTCCTCGGCACGTTTGAGATACTGGCGCGAAATATCGATGCCAACGGACTTGCGGCCAAGATTACGAGCGACGAGGAGGGTTGTGCCGGTTCCACAGAATGGGTCTAGCACGAGTCCTCTTTCTGGACATGTGGCAAGGATTGGGAGTCGGCAGAGGTCCGCAGGATACGGCGCGAAGTGCGCCTCCCTTTTCTGCATGTCCTCTGGGATGATGTCCCAAACATCAGTGGGCTTGCTTCCGTTCGGGTGATAGCGCAAAAAAATAAAATCCCTTGTCTCGGAGTTCTCTGGCGCGGCCAGAAACTGCTTCGCTATCTGAATGCGTGGTTCGTTGTTGAGAGCGAATGATCATTCTGAAATCAGAAACCTTCCCAGCGGCCATTTCGGCAAGTATGTTGTTAAGTTCTTTGAAAGCGTTGGCCTTCTGTTCGGGCTTGAGGGCAGTAGATAGTTCAATCTGACGCTTATAGCGAATGCCCGAAACGCCGGTCGCGGAAATCACAGAGCCGTTGATAATCTTCGCTTCACGCGGTCTTGAACGTATCGCCTCAGCGTTATAGTATAGTCCCTCGCGCGCTTGACGAAATGGAAGACATGCTCATGAACGTTACCTAGTCGGTCCTTGGTGTTGTTCATCCCGCTTTTGACTTTGTTCCAAATGATACTATTTCGAAGAATCCATCCCTGGCAATCGATAAGCACGAATGCCACGCGCCATGGTATACCTACAAGTCCTTTGTTCTCATAGGTATCGCCAATATTGAGCCAGAATGATCCTTCAACTTTGAGCACTCGTTTGAGTTCTAAAAAAATTGCGGCAAGGTTTTTAACAAAATCTCGATAATCGTGTTCGAGGCCGAGTCCACCATTCTCGTACTCACGTTTTCCCCAATAGGGCGGGGAAGTCATCGCGCAATCAATAGAATCAGCCGGAAGATCCCTTAGTATCGCGAGAGCGTCGCCTTGAAGAAACAGCGGCGAAAGAGATTTTCCACGGGTGTAATTCTCGAATGCGTAACGATACGAGCACTGCTCTTCCATCGCACCCATTAAAATAATCTCCCTTGTAGCGGCCCTTCGGGAACTTTGGCTATTGGCTCGCGATAGCGTAGCCGCTTGCCTTCCGTGCTCCGAATCGCCCGCGCCAGCCCTTCGCCGTCATCAACTTTGCGCGCATTTCATCGGAAATCAAACTCTGCAACGTATCGATGCAGGTGCTTTCGGCTGACGTTGTGGAAAGTCCCGTAGATTCCGCGCTTGAGAAGCGAGAAGGCGAACTCTACCGTGTTGCTGTGCGTGCCGTCCGGCTTCGCGCACTGGCCCGCGCATCATCAAAATCGTCGTTTACGGCATGACGAGTACGGCATGATGACGTCTATCAATTGCGTTAAGTATATACTCCCGAACATATTCGTATCCCGAAAGCGGCGTGATGGCCTGGCTACACGGCGCAAGTCAAGGCAATCCTCAAGAGCCGCAATTGCTTTTTCGATCGGCCCGGCAAGGACGACCACGAGATCTGGTACAGCCCCATTACTCGGCGCAAGTTTCTCATCGACAGCGACATTCGTTCGCGTCATACGGCCAACGGCATTCTTAAGCAGGCCGGAATTCTCGATATCAAGCTTTAGGCTGAGGTCACCGGCGGTTACTCCTCGCATCTCCTTGAGCGAGTGCGGTAGCTGTCCGGACTGGATATTAGAACTCATGTGAGGATGAAGCAGCGATGCTTATGTCAATTGCTTGCCCGCGCGGTCTAAAAAGCCTATGAGGGGATCAGGATGCGGGGCGCGTCGCGCGACCCGCCTGATGGAGGGAAGCCCAGCCGAAAGACCGACATCCATCCTGAATACCTGCGGTATTTGCCGGTTCCTCAAGCCTGCGGCGGAGCATTCCCGACGGCGAACGAAGCCCGATGGAGGATGCCATGCGGCAATCAAGGACACGAATAATTTTCGACGGTGCGGTGGCGGGGTTGATTGGCGGTGCGGTGGTTGCGGTGTGGTTCTTCATTTTCGACGCGGTTCACGGCGTGCCGATGGAGACGCCACGAATCCTGGCGGCGGCGATGCTGCACGCCGCGCGGCCCACGGTGCTGTCGGGCGCGGCGTGGATGCTGATCGGCGAGTACACGGTGTTTCATTTCCTGGCCTTCGCGACGATTGGCGTGATTGGCGCCCTGATGCTCTCGGCGGCCGAGCGCAACCCCGATCTGTTCGTCGTGCTGTTTATTTTCACGGTCGCCTTCGAAGTCTTCTTCATCGCGCTGATCATGCTGCTGGGACCGGGCGCGCAGGCCGCCGTGTCGTGGTGGAAGGGGCTGGCCGGCAACCTGATGGCGACGGCGGCGATGCTCGCATTTTTCTTCTGGCGGCAGCCGGCGCTGGCCGAGAACCTGCTGGGACCGTGGGTCGCCGTGCTGCGCGAGGGGGTGATCGCGGGCGTCATCGGCGCGGTGATCGTCGCGGCCTGGTTCCTGATCTACGATCTCCTGGCGGGCCAGCCGTTTCATACGCCGGCGCTGCTCGGCGCGATCATCTTCAATGGCATGCGCGAGCCGTCGAGCTTCGCCGTGACGACCGCGCTGGTGCTGGGCTACACGGTGCTGCATTTCTTCGCCTTCATCATGTTCGGCATCGCGGCCTCGATCACGATGGCGGCCTCGGAGCGTGAGCCGCTGGTCGCGCTCGGCGTGGTGGTGCTGTTCGTGTGGTTCGAGATGTGTTTCGCGGGCTTCGTCACCTATCTCGATCTGACCGGCGTGCGCGAAATCGGCTGGTGGAATATCGCCGGCGGCAACGTGCTCGCGCTGGCGGCGATCATCGCCTGGTATGAGCATCGGCATCCGCGCGTGGTGCCGCGGATCATGGAGCGTTGGGAAGAGCTAAAGACCGAAGGGGGCGGCGCGCGCGCCAAAACCTGAGCAGAGCCAACCGTCGCCGCGCGGCCTTATGCGGCGCGCGGCTCACGCGCCGCAATCTCAGGACGTCAGAGGCCGAGCACGTCGCGCATCGAGTAGAGGCCGGGCGCCTGATGCTCGAGCCACGCGGCGGCGCGCAGGGCGCCGCGCACCAGCGCCTCGCGGCTCTGCGCGCGATGGGTCAGTTCGAGCCGCTCGCCCTGGCCGCCGAAGATTACCGTGTGGTCACCGACCGCGTCGCCCGCGCGCAGCGCCAGCACGGCGATCTTCTCCGGCGCACGCACGCCGGTGATACCCTCGCGGCCGTACACCGCGTTGGCCGCGAAGTCGGAGTGGCGCGCATCGGCGATAGTGCGGCCGAGGGCGAGCGCGGTGCCACTCGGCGCGTCGACCTTCGTGTTGTGATGGATCTCGAGGACCTCGGCGTCGAAGGTGCCGAGAATCGCCGCGACCTCGGCGGTGATCTTCATCAGTACATTGATGCCGACGCTCATGTTGGGCGCAATCACGGTGCGGGTGCGCGGCGCGATAGCGCGGGCGCGCGTCTCCATCGCGGGTGTGAAGCCGGTCGAGCCGATCACGATTGCGGCGCCGTTGGCCGCGGCGATTTCCAGATGGCCTAGCGAGGCCTCGGCGCTGGTGAAATCGAGCGTGACGGTAGCGGGGCGCGCGAGTGCCGCGTAGTCGCCCGAGATCGCGACATCGGCGCGGCCCGCGCCCGCGACTTCGCCGGCGTCCTGGCCGATGAGCGGGTTGCCGGGCGCTTCGAGCGCGCCGGCCAGCCGATGCTGCCCGTCGCGCAGGACTAGCGCGACGATTAACCGGCCCATGCGGCCGGCCGCGCCTGAGACGACGATATTAGCCATGGCGTTCCTCCGCCGGGATGCCGTGGTGAGGGTGAGGGCCGCGAACGCCGTAATTGCGCGCTATCGCGGCCGGAGCGCTGCGGCGCGCGCGGTCAGGCGCTGGCGGCGGCGGCTGGAGCGGGTGCGGCGGCCGGCGCTGCCTTGGCGTGCTTGGCCGTCCAATGCTCTTCACACAGGCTCGAGCGAAAGCGCGCCTTGTGGCACTTCTCGCTGGTGCAGGTTTTGTAGCGCGGCTTGGGCATTTCACCGGCCTTCCACAGCCGGTAATGCTTGCGGCAGTAGCCGCGCGCAATCACCTCATGATTGCAGTCGTTTGCCTTGCAGGTTGTCTCGTTCGCCATGAACCCTTCTTCGTATTTGAAAACTTCTAGAATTCGGCCTTGAGCTGGCGGCTCAATAACTCATCGACCATAGCGGTTGCGGGCGCTGCTTCATAGAGGATGCGGCAGACCGCCGAGACGATCGGCATCTCGACGCCAACCCGCGCCGCCAGCGTGCGGATGGCGCTGGCGTTGACGGCGCCCTCGGCCACCGGTTCGCCGTCGCCCGCGGGCAGATACGGCTCGCCCCGTCCAATCTTATGCCCCAGCGCGCGATTGCGCGAGAGCGCGCCGGTGCAAGTCAGCACCAGATCGCCCAATCCGGCCAGCCCGGCCATGGTCTCGGCACGGGCGCCGGCGGCCGCCGCCAACCGCATCATTTCGGCCAGGCCGCGGGTGATCAAGGCGGCGCGCGCGCTTGAGCCAAGCTCGAGGCCCTCGCCGATCCCGGCGGCGATCGCGATGACGTTCTTGATCACGCCGCCCAACTCGACGCCGACCACGTCGGCGCTGCGGTAGACGCGGAGCAAGGGTCCGGCGAACAATTCCTGGGCGCGCCGCGCGACCGGATCGTCGTGGGCCGCCGCGACCAGCGCGGCGGGCTTGCCGCGCGCGATTTCGGCGGCGAAGCCGGGACCGGAGAGCACCGCGACGCGGGCGGCGGGCGGCGCCAGCTCGGCGAGCATCCGGGTCATCGTCAGCAGCGTGTCGGGTTCGATGCCCTTGGTCACGCTGACGAGCGCGGCCGCGGCGGGAATCGCGCGGACAAGCGGCGCGATCGCCGCGCGCGCGAAGCGCGACGGCACCGCCATCACGATCGTCTCCGCGCCGCGCATCGCGGCGGACCAATCGTCGGTCAATTCGATCGCCGGCGCGATCGCGACGCCGGGCAGATAGGCGGCGTTGGCGCCCGCCGTGCGAATCGCCGCGAGATGCGCCGGGCGGCGCACGGCGAGCGTCACCGCGTGGCCGCCGTTGGCCAGGGTGATCGCGAGCGCGGTGCCCCATGCGCCAGCGCCCAGGATTGCGACTTTGCTCATGACGCGATTGATGCGGGCCGGTTGGCGGACTCGGCGTCAGGCGCCGGCGCGAAAGACCCGGTAGAGCGGTTCGAGTTCGCGGAACGCTTCGATCAGTTCGGCGCGATCCAGGCGCACCGACTGGCTCACGTTCCAGCCAAAACCGGCGTCGACGCCGCCAGTCTTTTTCGCCAGCGCGTCGGCCAGCGCGTCGAACAACGGTGCGTCGGCGGCGACGCCCGGCGGCAATCGTTTGAAATCCCATTTCTCATAGCGGGCGATTTTGGTGCCGGTGAAGTCCTTGACCAGTTGCGGCGTGCGCGCGCTGAGTCCATGCGCCATCGCGGAACGGCCGTCGGCTTCGGCCTTGACCACCGCGCGCGCGTGCAGCCCCGCACCCGAGATGCACAGGGCCAGATAGCCGTAGCGCTTGTAGCCGCGGGCCGACGGGCCGAAGGCGGTCCAGGTCTCGGCCGGCGGATTGACCGTGCGGCGGATATGCTTGGCGACGTGGGGGAAGAATTCGAGATGCAGTTTGCGCCCCAATTCGGGCGCCAGTTCATGGCCCAGGCGGATTAACTTGGGGCGCACCTGCGCGTAGATCTCCTGCATACGCGCGCTGAAGCCTTCGATTTTGAAGACCTCGAAATCACTCGGGAGGAAACCCAGCGTCGCCACGAAATTACTCCTGCCCATGCCTGACCCGCGCGCCGGCCGACGCCCGCGTGACACCGCGTGCAGGCGGTATTGCGCGACAAATCGAGGCACCTGCCGACCGGCCAGCAAATCCGTTACGGCGTGCGCGTCACGACCGGCGAGTCTAGCGCGTTTTCAGGCGCCGCGCCGCCGCTCCGGCGACTTCTTAGGCAGCCGCCCGCAATGGCATCCGCCACGCGGATCGCGTGCGGCGCGCCCGCGCCGGCGACCCGAGGAGTCCGCGGGAGGCGGCGCGGCATCTTTATCGGGGCCTTCGCCATCGCGATAAATCTGGCGCAAGTCGCCGCGATCCTGCAAACGGGCAGTACAACCGGCCGCCGCTTTGCGCTACAAAGAGCGAGGCTACCGATTGGGTGCAGGGATAAAATTACGATGGACTTGAGCGATACGCGCGAAGAGGCGGCCTTTCGCATGAAAGCGCGCCAATGGCTGGCCGAGAATGCGCCGAAGGGCATTGCGGATCGCGGCTTCGCGCTGGCGATCGACGCGGAATCGGTGCGTGTGCTGACCGACTGGCAGCGCCGCCTGCACGAGGCTGGCTTGCTGGGCCTGGCGTGGCCGGTGGAATACGGCGGCCAGGGGCTTACGCTGATCGAGAGCGCCATCTTCAACGAGGAGATGGCGCGGGTGCGCGCGCCGGCGCCGCTCAACGAACTGGGGCTCTCGATGGGCGCGCCGACGATCCTCGAGCACGGCACGGAGGCGCAGAAGAAGCGCTACGTGCGCAAGATTCTGAGCTGCGAGGAGATCTGGTGCCAGGGCTTCTCCGAGCCCGGTTCGGGCTCCGACCTGGCCGCGCTGGCGACGCGCGCGACGATCGACGGCGACGAGTTTATCGTCAACGGGCAGAAGGTCTGGACGTCGCTGGGACATCTCGCCGACTGGTGCATGCTGCTGGTGCGCACGGACGCCGACGCGCCCAAGCATCGCGGCATCTCCTACCTGCTGGTCGACATGCACAGCCCCGGTATCACGGTGCAGCCGCTGCGCCAATTGACCGGCGAGGCCGAGTTCAACCAGATGTTCTTCGACGAGGTGCGCGTGCCGCGCGCCAACCTGCTCGGGCCGCTCAACGGCGGCTGGGGCGTGGCGCTGACCACCCTAATGAACGAGCGGGCGACGCTCTCGCTGGCCACCGTGATGCGCTTTCACAACGTCTTCGAGGACTTGGCCGAACTGGGGCGGAGCGCGATCCGCGAGCGCACCTGCACGCTCGACGCGCGCGTGATCCGGCAGACGCTGGCGCAGTTCTATGTCGAAGTCGAATCGATGAAATATCTCGCCTACCGCAACTTCTCGCGCCTGACGCGCGGCGGCACGCCCGGCCCCGAGGGTTCGATCTCGAAGGTGCTGTGGAGCGAACTCAACCAGCGCATGAACGATTTCGCCCTGGTGCTGCAAGGCCCGCGCGCCGCGCTCACCGAAGGATCGCCGCACGCGGTCGCCGACGGGCGCTGGCAGTACGCGATGCTGCGTTCGCGCGGCAATACGATCGAAGAGGGCACCTCGGAGGTCCAGCGCAGCATCATCGCCGAGCGTCTGCTGCGCCTGCCCAAGGGCTACTAGGGAACCTCTGCACAAGTTAGGTTGTCATTCTGAGCGCAGCGAAGAATCCCGGATCCGGGACCCATTCGCTGCGCTCAGAGTTTGTGAATTTATTCGGTTTTCGATTGAAATCGGCGAAAATTGCCGTGCAAAAATGGACACAATTTTTTCGCGAATCTAAAAACTTCACAAACTCTCAGGGTGACAGCAGAGCCTTGTGCAGAGCTTCCCTGGCGATCGTGCGCGGCGCTAGCCGTTGATCGGATAATCGCCGGGACGCGCGCGCCACGGCTGCACGAGCATCCGCCACAGGCCCAGTTCGCGCGCGTCGTTGAGTTCCGCGATCCCGATCGTCATGCCGAGTTGGCCGGCCTGCGGGGCCTCGCGGTATGTGCCGAGGATCCAGTCCCACCACGGCAGGTTGAAGCCGAAGTTGCTATTGGTCTCGCGCACCACGACCGAATGATGCACGCGATGCATGTCGGGCGTCACCAGGAAGCGGCGCAACAGCGCGTCGGCGGCGGTCGGGATAGCGACGTTCGCGTGGTTGAAGGTCGAGGTCGCGTTGAGCAGGACTTCAAAGGCGAGGACGCCGGCGGCGGGCGCGCCGAGCGCGGCGATCGCAAACAGCTTGAGACCCATCGAGAGCGCGATCTCGAGCGGATGGAAGCGGATGCCGGTGGTCACGTCGAAATCGAGGTCGGTATGATGCATCCGATGTAGGCGCCAGAGCGCGGGCACCGCGTGAAACATCACGTGCTGCAAATAGATGATGAGATCGAGCGCGACGATGGTAAGCACGATCGCCAGCCAGCGCGGCAGGGCGAGGAGATTGAAAAAACCCCATCGATGAGCCGTGCAGAAGATCGCGAAGGCGACGGCGCCGCCTGCCAGGATCACACGCAGGATCACCGTGTCGATCACGGCGATGCCGAAATTCGCGGGCCAGCGCGCGCGACGGCCGTGAAGCCGCGGCCGGCGCGGAACAACGGTCTCCCATAGCGCCATCGCGACCAGCGCGACGATCGCCGCGCCGAGCCGAATCGCCGCCGCGTCTTGCATAAGGTTGTCCAGCACCGTCCTTTCGATGCACTCCATGATAGACTGATTACGATGCAACCGCCCGCCATCGCATCTACCGGCCGAGATCGTCGTGGTTATACGGCGGAGGCGAACTTCGCCGCGACGCTACGGCGGCATCGGCTCGCGCCGCTGACGCGCGGCACGCCGGCCACCTTGCAGGTCAACGTCGGCAAGCTGTGCAATCAGGCGTGCCATCATTGTCACGTTGACGCGGGGCCGCGGCGCACCGAGATCATGATGCGGGCGACGGCCGCGCGGGTGGGCGCGCTGATCGACGCCAGCCCGGCGATCCGCACGGTCGATCTGACCGGCGGCGCGCCCGAGCTGAATCCCGAGTTTCGCTGGCTGGTCGAGCGATCGCGCGCGGCCGGACGCGACGTGATCGTGCGCTGCAATCTGACCGTGCTGTTCGCGCCCGCGATGGAATGGATTCCCGAATTCTACCGCCGCAACCGCGTCCAGTTGGTCTGCTCGCTGCCCTGCTACTCGGCCGAAAATGTCGTAAAGCAGCGCGGGCGTGGCGTTTTTGAAAAGAGTATCGAGGCGCTCAAGCTGCTCAACGCGGTCGGCTATGGTGGCGCGGGGTTGCCGCTCGATCTCGTCTACAATCCGGTGGGCGCGATGCTGCCGCCGCCGCAGGCGGAGCTTGAGGCGCGTTATCGCGCCGAGCTGGGCGGCAATTTCGGCGTCCGCTTCAACCGCCTGCTGACGATCGCCAACATGCCGATTCGGCGCTTCGCCGATCAGCTCGATCGATGGGGCAGCTTCGACGCTTACCTGGGCCTGCTGGTCAATCATTTCAATCCGGCGACCGTCGACGGCCTGATGTGCCGCGATCTGGTCAGCGTCGGATGGGACGGCGCGCTTTACGATTGCGACTTCAACCAGATGGTCGAGCTGCCGATGGGCGGCGGGGGCGGCCGCGCGCGAAGTATCTGGGAGGTCGACGATCTGGGCGCGCTGGCCGGGCAGGCGATCGCCACCGGACCGCATTGTTTCGGCTGCACGGCCGGCGCGGGATCGAGCTGTGGCGGCGCGCTGAGCTGAAGCCCGACCGCTCACGCAATCCGCGGCGCCGTGATGCGCGCCTGGGTCTGCCATGCGAAGATCCGCGGCGGCGCGGACGCGCGCCTCGATCGACGCGATCGCGCAATGGCGGTCAGCCGGCCGCTCATGCTATGACGGGCGCGAAACCGGCGTGCCCGCTCGCGGGCCGTTGCCCGGACTAGAGGAGCCCGACCATGACGGATATCCGAATCGAGGGAGAATGCGATGCGCGCTTCGCGCGGGTCAAGGCGGCGTTCGCCGAGAATTTTGCAAAGCGCAACGAGTATGGCGCGTCGGTCGCGGTGACGATCGATGGCAAGCCGGTGATCGATTTGTGGGCCGGTCACGTCGATCGGGCGCGCAGCCGGCCGTGGACGCGCGACACGATCGCCAACGTCTTTTCGACCACCAAGGGGATGCTCGCGACCTGCGCCCAGCGGCTGGTCGATGCGGGCCAGCTCGACCTCGACGCGCCGGTGGTGCGCTACTGGCCCGAGTTCGGCCAGGCGGGCAAGGACAAAATTCCCGTGCGCCAGCTACTCAACCATCAGGCGGGCCTGCCGGCGGTGCGCAAGCGGCTGGCCGATGACGCGATGTACGACTGGGACCTGATGGCGGCGGCGCTGGCCGAGCAGGAGCCCTGGTGGACGCCGGGTACGCGGCACGGCTATCACGCGCTGTCGATCGGCTGGCTGGTCGGCGAGGTGATACGGCGGATCACGGGGAAAAGCGTCGGCCGCTACTTCCATGACGAAATCGCCGGCCCGCTCGGCATCGATTGCCATATCGGGCTCGACGCGCGCGACGACGAACGCTGCGCGCAGATTCTACAATCGCCGGCGCCGCCGCCGGGGCAGATGAATCTATTCGAATATGCGCAGCAGCATCCCGAGTCGGTAACCGCCTTTGCGTTTAACAATCCGCCGACCGCGATGAAGCTCGGCGCGGTCAATGCGCGGGCCTGGCGCGGCGCCGAGATACCCGGCGCCAACGGCCATGCGAACGCGCGCGCGCTGGCGCGGATGTACGGTGCGCTGGCCTGCGGCGGGCAGGTCGATGGCGTGCGCATCGTGAGTCCGGCGGCGATTACGCGCGCGCATACCATCGAGTCCGACGGCCGCGACGAAGTCCTGATGATCCCGACGCGCTTCAGCACCGGCTACATGGTGACCAAGGCCGACGATCCGTTCGGGCCCAATCCGCATACCTTCGGCCATCCGGGCGCCGGCGGCTCGCTGGGTATCGCCGACCCCGACGCCCGCCTGGGCTTTGGCTACGTGATGAACAAGATGGGCCCGTATATCATTGTCGATCCGCGCACGCGCGCGCTGCTCGATGCGATCTATGCGTCGCTCTGAATGGCCCGGGCGGCTTCGCATGGGGCCGTCCGATCATATAGAAATGACGGAGCATTCGGAGCTTATATCGATCGATCATGAATTACGGACTGACGACCTGGTTTCCAATCGTCGTGACGCTCGGGCTGACCGGCCTGGTGGTGGGCGGAATGGTCACTGTCAATCGGCTGCTCGGACCACGGCCCGTACAGAGCGCCGTCAAGGGCGAGGCCTTTGAATGCGGCAATCCGACCAGCGGCAGTGCGTGGGGCCGCTTTTCGGTGCGCTTTTACCTGACCGCGCTGCTCTTTCTGGTGTTCGACGTGGAGGTGGTGTTCCTCTATCCGTGGGCGGCCGAACTGCGCACGCTGGGGATGTTCGGCTTCGTCGAAGTGCTGGTCTACATCGGAATCCTGACGGTAGGGCTGATTTACGCCTGGCAGCGCGGCGCGCTCGATTGGGACTGAGCGGGGCCGCGGCGCAGGCACGCGTTTGCCGCCGTCGATCTCTTGGGCGGTGCGCGATCGTTGAATCGGCCGATCATCAAAGGCGCGCGGCGGCCCTTGCGCTCGATCCCCGCACCGTTATCATCACCGTAATCAGCAGGCGCGATAAGGTGAATGCGCGATAATCCGATGACGGCCCAAGCGCGCGATCCAGCGACGAGCGCGCCCGAACGTGTCCTGATTATCCTGCTCGGCGCGATTGGCGACGTGGTGCGCGCGCTGCCGCTGCTCGGGCGGATGCGCCGGGCGTGGCCGCATGCGCATATCGCGTGGGCGGTCGAGCCGAAATCGAAGCCGATGCTCGAAGGGCATCCGTGGCTCGACCAGTTGATCGTCTATGATCGGCGACGCGCGCCATGGTCGTTTGCCCCGCTGCTCTGGCGGGTGCGGGCGGAACGCTTCGATCTGGTGGTCGATCTGCAACGCCATCTCAAGAGCGGCGTTATTTCAATCGCTTCGGGGGCGCCCGATCGAATCGGCTTCGCGGCGCCCAACACCAAGGAATTCAATCATTACTTCTCGACCCGGCAAATTGCGCCGCAGCCCAATCTGCGGCTCAAGCTGGCGCAATACCAGGCGTTTGCCGACGCGCTCGGGCTGGCGCCCGCGCCGATCGAGTTCGCGCTCGGTCTCGGCGCCGAGGAGGACGCTCGCGCGCGCGCAATCGTCGCCGGCGTGCGCCGCCCTCTGGTCGGCGTGATTCTCGGGTCGTCGTGGCCGAGCCGGGTCTATTTCCCCGCCGCGGTGGCCGCGGTGATCGGCGATCTGGCGCGTGCGCATGAAGGCGCGCCCGCGCTCTTTCCGGTGTTGATTGGCGGCGCCGAGGATGCGGCGCTGGGGGCCGAGGTGATGCGCGAGCTGGGTGGAATCGAGGCGCTCGATCTGACCGGGCGCACGCGCCTGCGCGACCTCATCGCGATCTTCAGCGAATGCGCGGTGGCCTTCGGGCCCGATTCGGGTCCGATGCATATCGCGGCGGCGGTCGGCTGTCCGGTGGTCTCGCTGTGGGGCGCGACCGCGCCCGAGCGATCGGCGCCGTGGGGTTTTGCCGAGCTGGCGCTGCGCGGTGCGATCCCGTGTCATCCGTGCTACCTGCGCGAATGCCCGATCGGCCGCGAATGCATGCGGCGAATTACACCGGCGGCGGTGGTCGCGATGGTGCGGCAGGGCGTCGCGATGGGCGCGGCGCGCATGGATGCGGGGCATGGCACCGAAGCGGGCGCGGGATCGCCTCAAGGATCGGGCGCGGCGGCGCCACCGGCGGAGGTCGCGTGACCGCCCTCTTCGATGGCGCGATCACGGTCGAGCGCGAAGGGTGGCGCCTGAGCCTTGCCGACGGCGGCTTGCCGGCCGCCGTGCGCGAGGAGTTGATCGGATGCGCGCTGGATGCCGCGCGCGGCACGCGCGGTGCGCCGCGGCGCCGCTCACGCCATGCGCGGACCTGGCAGGCGAAGCTTGGCGCGCCGGCCGAGCTCGAGATTTTCATCAAGCTGCTCGACGCGCCGCGCGGCCGCGAACTGATCAAGCGATGGGTGCGCGGCCCACGCTCGGCGCACGTGGCGCGGATCACGCAGGCGCTCGCCGACGCGGGCTTCAACGTTCCGCCGGTGATTGCGATCGGCCTCGAGGCGGCGACCGGGCGCGAATTGATCGTCGCGCCGCGCGCCGAGGGCGAGGGACCGCTGCGCACGCTGGCGGCGCTGCGATCGCGTCCGCTCGCGCACAAACGCGCGGTGCTGCGGGCGCTCGGCGCGGAGATCGCGCGGCTCCATCGATGCGGTTTCGTGCATGGCGATCTGACGCCGTTCAATATTTTTTTCGTGCGCGCGGAGCCGCCGCGCTTTTTCCTGATCGACCATGAGCGGACGCGGCGGCTGGTGATGCCCGGGCGGGGCCGGGTCAGGCTGCGCAATCTGGTGCAGCTGGGGCGCTTCGCCTTGCCCGGTATCAGCGCGACCGATCGGATGCGGGTGTTCGACGGCTACGCGGTGCGGCTGGCCAAGGCCGCACGCCGGCGCCTGGCGCGCCGCGCGCACGCGCTGCTCGGGCGGCGGATCCGGCGCGACGGGCTGGCGCCGGTGCATAATCCGTTTGGCGAGGCGTGGCCGCGCCGCGGCGCATCCTGAGCCGACCAGGGGAAGATGGCGATGGCGGAAGCGCTGAGTATCTCGGTGGTGATCCCGGTCTTCAACGAGGCGGCGACGATCGGGCGCGTGATCGATCGGGTGCTCGAATGCGGCTACGAGGCGGAAGTGATCGTGGTCGACGACGCCTCCAACGACGGCACGCGCGCATACCTCGAGCAATTGGCGAATCCGCGCGTGCACTGCTTTTATCATGCGATCAACCGCGGCAAGGGCGCGGCGCTGCGGTTGGGCTTCGCGGCGGCCCATAACCCATTCGTGGTGGTGCAGGATGCCGATCTCGAATACGACCCGCGCGATTTCCGCCAGGTGCTGGAACCGCTCGCCGACGGCCGCGCCGACATGGTCTATGGTTCACGCTTGCTGGGCGGGCCGCATCGCGTGTTGCTGTTCTGGCATCACGTCGGCACTCGTTTTCTGACGCTCGCCTCCAACCTGCTCAACAACCTCAATCTGACCGACATGGAGACCGGGATGAAGGCGTTTCGGCGCGACCGGCTGCTCGAGCTGAAGCTCGGCGCCGATCGCTTCACCTTCGAGCCGGAGATTACCGCCAAAGCCGCACGCGCGCGCTGGCGCATCTACGAAGTGCCGATCTCCTACTCGGGACGGACTTACGACGAAGGCAAGAAAACTGGCTGGCGCGACGCACTCGCCGCGATCGCCGCGATCGTCTACTACCGGTTCATGGACTGAGGGTGGAGGCGCCGCTGAGCATCGCGGGCGTCGATCCGGAGCGCAATTTTGCCGGCGGTGAAAGCCAGGTGCTCGGGCTGACCGTCGCGCTCAAGGCCGCGGGCCATCGCGCCGAGTTGATCTGCGACCCGGCGGGCGCGCTGTGGGAGCGGGCGCGCGCCGCGCGGATCGAATGCCATCCGCTGTGCATCCGCAACTCGGTCGACGTGGCGGCCGGACTGCGGGTGCGCGCCATGCTCGCCCGCGAACGCTACGACGTGGTCCATTTTCATACCGCGCGGGCGCATGCGCTGGCGCCGTTCGCGCAGGGCCGGGCCGGCGCGCTGATCGTGACGCGGCGGATGGACTACGCGCCCAATCGCCTGTTCGCGCCGTGGCTGTACAACCGCGCCGTCGACGGCGTGGCGGCAATTTCGCCGGCGGTGGCGGCGGCGCTGGTGCGCGCGGGCGTCGCGCGCGATCGGATTGCGCTGATTCCGAGCGGCGTCGATTGCGCGTGGTTTCGTCCGCCCACGGTGAACGAACGGGGCGCCGCGCGCGCGGCGCTGGGCCTCGCGCCCGGCGCGGTCGCGATCGGCACGGTCGGGATGCTCGAGGCGCGCAAGGGTCAGCGCTATTTGCTCGAGGCGATGGCGCTGATTGCGGCACGGACGCCGGCGCCGGATGCGCGGGCCGGCGCGATCGACGGGGCGCAAGTGCAATGCTTCATCGCGGGCGCGGGCGCGCAGGCCGACCCGCTCGCCGCCCAGCTTGGCCGATGCGGGCTTGGCGGGTCGGTGCGGATGCTCGGTGCGCTCGATGACCCGCGCACGCTATTGTGGGCGCTCGACATCTTCGCGATGCCGTCGCTGGCCGAGGGCTTGGGCGTGGCGGCGCTGGAGGCGATGGCGTGCGGGCTGACGGTGATCGCCAGTGCAACCGGCGGCCTGGCCGACGCGGTGGTCGACGAAGTCACCGGTATGCTGGTCGCGCCGGGTGACGCCGCGGCGCTTGCCGCCGCGATTATGCGGATGACGCCGGCCCCGGCCTGGCGCGCCGCGCTGGGCGCGGCGGGGCGTGCACGCGTGGCGGAAAAATTTGCGCTGGAGGCGATGGCGCGGCGGACGCTCGAACTCTACCGCCAATGCCTCGCGCACGGGCGGGCATGACGGGAGGCAGGAAATTTATGCGCAGCATGACCGGATTTGGACGGACGCAGATCGAACGAGGCGGCTTTCAGGCGCTGGTCGAAGTCCGCGCGCTCAACCAGCGCTTTTTCGAATTGAAGCTCAATCTGCCGCGCGGCTGGGGCGAGTACGAAGCCGAAGCGCGCAAGCTCGTGCAAGGCGTGGTCGAGCGCGGGCGGGTCGAGGTCTTCGTGCGCTGCGTGGCGCTGCGCCCGGCCCCGGCCCATCTCAAGGTCAACGACGCGCTGGCCGCCAGCTACGTCGCCGAGTTGCGCCGCCTGGCCAAGCGCCTGAAGCTCGACGGCCAGGTCAGTATCGAGGCGATTTTAGAGCGGCAGGAAATTTTCCAGGTGACCGAGGAAGAGGTCGATACGCGGGTCGGCGCGGCGCTGGCGCTGGAAGCGCTGGGGCGCGCGCTCAAGCTGCTCGAGCGCGAGCGGATGCGCGAGGGCGCGGCGCTCAAGCGCGACTTCGAGATGCGCCTGAAGACTGTCGAGGCGGCCGTGCCGCGGATCGAAAAGCTGGCCCAGGCCTCGAGCGCGGCGCTTCACGCGGCGTTTGAAAGCCGGGTGCGCGAACTGCTCGGCGAGCTGCCGGTCAACGAAAAGCGGCTCTACGAGGAGGCCTCCAATGCCGCGCAGCACGGCGATATCAGCGAGGAGATGACGCGCCTCGGGGTGCATCTGCAAGCGATGCGCGCGCTGGTGAACCGGGCCGGGCCGGTGGGCAAATCGATCGAGTTTCTGCTCCAGGAGATCAATCGCGAAGTGAACACGATGGGATCGAAATCGCAGAACGCGGCGCTCTCGCAGATCACGATCGCGATGAAGGGCGAGACCGAGAAGATGCGCGAGCAGGTGCAGAACGTCGAGTAGTTATGCGCATTAAAACTGTATTTGCCAAGCGGAGCGGGCCTGTATAATTTACATGATGGACTTGAACGGCGGTCCGCGGCGCGGAATTGTCTTCATTCTGTCGGCCCCTTCGGGCGCGGGCAAGACCACCATCTCGCGCGCGGCGCTCGGTGCGATAGCGGGGCTCACGGCGTCAGTCTCGCTGACCACGCGCAAGCCGCGCGCGGGCGAGGTCGAGGGGCGTGACTACCATTTTGTGAGCGACGAGGATTTCAATCGCCGGGTGGGCGCGCATGAGATGGCCGAATGGGCCCGCGTGTTCGACGCGAGTTACGGCACGCCGCGCGCACCGCTTGACCGTGCGATTGCGGCCGGCGAGGATATCCTGCTCGATATCGACATTCAGGGCGCGAGCCAGATTCGCGCGAAATACCCGGCCGACGCGGTGACGATTTTCGTTCTGCCGCCGAGCTTCGCCGAACTCGAAGGGCGCCTGCGCGGCCGCGGCACCGAAGACGAGGCGGCGATCGGGCGGCGGCTCAAGCGGGCGCGCGAAGAGGCCAGCGCCTACCCCGAATACGACTACCTGATAATCAACGCCGAGGTCGGCGATTCGATCGCGCGGCTGCAGGCGGTGGTCAACGCCGAGCGCCTGCGGGTCGCGCGCCTGCGCGGAGAGTTCGCGCCGTGGCAACTGTAGCCGAAGCGGCCGGCGCCTATCCCGATCAGCTTGAAGAGCTGATCGGCCGCGTACAACTCTACAATCCGCAGGCCGACGCCGTGTTGATCCGGCGCGCCTATGACTATTCGGCGCGGATGCACGGCGAGCAGAAGCGCAAATCGGGCGAGCCCTACGTAATCCATCCGCTCAACGTCGCACTGATCATCGTGCAGCTCCGGCTCGACGTGCCGTCGATCGTCACCGGCCTGCTGCACGACGTGGTCGAGGACACGCGCGCCTCGCTCGACGAGGTGCAGGGGCTGTTCGGCGCGGAAGTCGCGCGGCTGGTCGACGGCGTGACGAAGGTCTCGAAGATCACCTTTTCGAGCCGCGAGGAGAAGCAGGCCGAGAACTTCCGCAAGATGATCATCGCGATGGCGCATGACATCCGGGTGGTGCTGATCAAGCTCGCCGACCGGCTGCATAACATGCGCACGCTCGACCATCTGGCGCCCGACAAGCAGGAAGAGATTTCGCGCGAGACGATGGAGATCTATGCGCCGATCGCGCATCGCCTGGGCATCTACTGGCTCAAATCCGAACTCGAGGACTACGCCTTCCGCTATCTGAATCCGCCGGGTTACGCGACGCTCAAGGCGCACGTCGCCAAGACCCGCGCCGAGCGCGAGGAATACATCCGATCGGTGATCGAGATCCTGGACCGGCGGCTCAAGGAGTCCGGGGTCAACGCCGAGGTCACCGGACGGCCCAAGCATTTCTTTTCGATCCACGCCAAGATGCAGCACGAGGAGCTCAGCTTCGATCAAATCTACGATCTGGTAGCATTTAGAATCATCGTGGCGAGCCTGCGTGAATGCTACGAGGCGCTGGGCGTGGTGCATGCGAACTGGAAGCCGGTGCCGGGCCGTTTCAAGGACTATATCGCGCTGCCCAAGGTCAACATGTACCAGTCGCTGCATACCACGGTGATCGGGCCGCGCGGGCAGCGGATGGAGGTGCAGATCCGGTCGCGCGAGATGCACGAGGTGGCCGAGCAGGGCATCGCGGCGCATTGGACTTACAAGGAAGGGGCGCCGGCGCAGTTGCGCGACACCGAGCGCTTCGCCTGGCTGAGACGGCTTATCGAATGGCAGCAGAACCTCAAGGATCCGGAGGAATTTCTCTCGACGATCAAGGACGATCTGTTCGCCGAGGAGGTCTTCGTCTTCACGCCCAAGGGCGACCTGCTGGATTTTCCGCAGGGCGCGACGGTGATCGATTTCGCCTACCGCATCCATTCGCAGGTCGGCCATCATTTGACGGGCGCGCGGGTCAACGGCCGCATGGTGCCGCTGCGCTACGGACTCAAGTCGGGCGACATGGTCGAGGTGATCACGTCCGAGCGGCAGAATCCCGGCAAGGACTGGGCGAACCACGTCGTCACGGCGCGCGCCAAGAGCCGGATTCGGCAATGGCTGCGGCAGCAGCAGGCCGAGCGATCGCTCGAGATGGGCGTGTCGCTGCTCGATCGCGAACTCGAGCCGCTTGGCCTGAGCGTCGCACAATTGCGCACCAAGGGCCGCCTCGCTCCGGCGTTGAAAGAATTTTCCTCGCGCGATGAGGAGAGCCTGCTGGCGGCGGTCGGCTACGGCCTGGTCACGGTCGCGCAGATGCTCGGCAAGGTGCTGACGCCCGACGAACTCAAGCTCTATCGCGGCGAGAAGCCGCCGCCGTTGCTGCCGCCGGGCCCGGGCGAGCGCGAGCCGCGGCCGTCGCGCGAGCAACGCCGCGCGGCCGACAACGCGGTGATCGTCTCGGGCGTCGGCGACATGCTGGTGCGCTTCGCGCGATGCTGCAATCCGCTGCCGGGCGAGGCGATTACCGGCTTTATCACGCGCGGGCGCGGCGTCACCGTGCATCTGGCGGGATGTCCGCATGCGCTGGCGACCGATCCGCAGCGCCGTGTGCCGGTGGTATGGAAAGTCGGTGAAGAGACCCCGCGGCCGATTCGGCTCGAAGTGCTATGCGTCGATCAGCCGGGCCTGCTGGCCGCGATGTCGAAGGCGATCGCGGCGGTCGGCGTGAATATCTCGACCGCCGAGGTCAAGACCGCCGGCAACGACGGGCGCGCGCTCTCGCTGTTCGAGCTCAAGGTCAGCAACGCGGCGCAGCTCAATCAGCTCATGCATTCGATCGCCGCGATCGACGGCGTGCTGCGGGTCTCGCGCCTGGGCCATCAGAACGGCAATAATCATCATCGCGTCTGAGCGCTGGCCCGTCCCCCCCCTTCATCCATTCGATCGCCAGCGGCGCGCGTCAGGGCGCGGTGAGCATCGCGATCATGCGCGGGTCGAGGCAGGCGCCGTCGGGATCGAGCTTGCGCGCCGAACGAGCCAGGCGGGCCAGGTTGCCGTGGCGACGGGCCGGGGCGATCGGTGCGGGAAAGAGCCGGGCCTTGTCCAGGTCGAGGATCACCACGCTGAACTGATCGCCCGCCTGGGTGACGAAAAGATTGTGCAGATTAAGGTCGGCGTGGAGCAGGCCGCCGCGATGCATCGTGTCGATCGCGCCGCGCGCATGGCCGATAACGTGCGTGCGGACCAGCGGATCGTCGTCGGTGCGGAGAAACTCCCACAGTGTCATGCCGGCCATCGCGCGGGTCAGAAAGGTCCCGCGATAGAGGCCCGGGACGACCGTCTCGACCATCGCACCGAGCGGTTCGGCGATCGGAATGCCGCGCAGGCGGGCCTCGTTGGCGACCGCCAGCTCGCGCACCGGGCGCGGGGTTACGCCGAGGTAGAGATCGCTCAGGAGACGGCCAATCAGACCGCCGCGCCGGCCGACCCGCGCGAAGATTTCAGAGCCGCCGTCGAGTGGCAGGCGAAAGCCGCTGGCGCGATTGCCGCGGCCGGCGGTGGCGGGCGGATAGGCCGCGAGGCGGGCGAGGGCGGCGAAGATCGCGGTCGCGCGTGGCGCCAGATCGCGCCGGATGTAGAGCACGCGCCGGCCCAGACCGAAGCGCGGGAAGTCGGGACCGGGATCGCGCACGGCGTGGCGCACCCAGCCGAAGGCGCCGGCGGGAAGCATCAGAGGAATTCCGCGGACCGTCGGCCGCGCCGGTGCGCGCGCGGGCAGCGGCTCATGGCAAGCTTTCGGCTTCGTCGATCAGCATGATCGGGATATCTTCCTTGATCGGATAGCGCAGCTTGCAAGCATCGCAAATCAGCGCCTCGGGCTGATCGGCCAGACGCAAGCCGCCCTTGCATTTGGGGCAGGCGAGAATCTCGAGCAGTTCCTGAGCGATCGCCATTGGTCACTCCTTAGGTTGATCACGCCGATCGTCATGCGATGAAGGCCGGCGGCCGTTTGCCGGCCGCGCCGCGCCGCCGCTGAATCCGCTCGGCCGCCATCGCGAGCAGCCGCGCTGCGTCGCGCGCGTCCATCGTGACGTCGAGCCCGAGAGCATATAGGGAAACCGGCGGGGGCGAAAAGGCCACGAGCTTAACCAGATCTTTCGCCGTCGTGACGATCATTGCGGGGCGCTCCGCGCCGCCGGCCGCGGCGATGATCCGTTCCCAGTCGCCCGGCGCGTAGTCGTGATGGTCGGGAAAGGCGAGGTCGGCGACGATCGTTGCGCCCAGTCCGGCGAGCATCGCATGGAAGCCGGCCGGGTCGGCGAGGCCGCTGACCGCAACCACCCGGCGGCCGCCGAGGCCGCTCAGCGGTGACTCGATCCAGCGCCCGCCGTCAGCGCTGATGAGTGCGTGCGGACGCAACTCCGCACGCAGGATCGGACGACGCTCGAGCCGCGCGCGATCGGCCGCGCTGAGCGCGTCGTCGGGGGCCGCGGCGCGCGCGATTACGATTACCGCGTCGGCCCGCTCAAGCGCGCGGGCCGGCTCGCGCAATGGACCGGCCGGCAGGATCCAGCCATTGCCGAAGCCGCGCGCCGGATTGATCAGGACCAGATCGAGATCGCGCCGGAGGCCCAGATGCTGAAAGCCGTCGTCGAGGATAATTGCGTCGAGCGGCGCGTGGGCGGTTAGCAATGCGGCGCCGTCGGCGCGGCGGCGGGCGACCGCGATCGGTCCAGCGAACGCATGCGCCATCATGGCCGGTTCGTCGCCGGCCGCGCGCGGGTCGAGCAGCAGCCGTCCGCCGTCGGCGACCAGCAGGGCGCGCGCGCCGCTCGCCGAGCGGCCCCATCCGCGGCTTAAGATCGCGACTTTGAAGCCCTGGGCTTGCAGGCGATCGGCTAAAAAGAGCGTGAATGGAGTCTTGGCGTTGCCACCGACGGTAAGATTGCCGACGCTGATGATTGCGGTCGCGGCGTGCGTGGCGCGCCCGCGCCACCATCGCGTGCGCAACGCGAGCGCGCCGCCATAAAGGGCGGCGGCGGGTGTTAGCGCGGCCCACAGCGGCCACCATCGCGCGGGCAGGCCGGGCTGCCACAGGCGCTCGATTGCGGGGCGCCCACGCGCCATCGCTAGAGTCTCCCGATGAGCGCTCCGAGATGATTGAGCGTGGCGGCGGCGCCGCCCGCCAGGCGCTCGACGGAGCGGCGCGCCTTGCTGCCGGCGGCGCGGCGCGCCTCGTGGTCTTCGAGCCATTCGGCGCAGGTGCTCTCGATTTGGGCGACGTCGTTGACCACGCGTCCGCCGCCCATTTCGATCAGAGCGTCGCCGACCGGGCGCTGGTTTTCGTAATGGGGTCCGAAGATTACCGGGACCGCGACCGCGGCCGGCTCGCCCAGGTTCTGGCCACCGCGCGTCCGCGTCATGCTGCCGCCGACAAAGGCCACGGTGGCGCGCCGGTAGAGGCCGCGCAGCTCGCCCATCGTATCGAGCAGCAGGACCTGCGTATGGGCATAGGCGGCGGCCGAGGCGGCGCGCACGGCGGCTGGGGCGTCGGGCGCCGGCAGGGCCTGGGCGCGGACATAAGTGAGCCGCGTGGACTGGATTTCGGCCTCAACTTCGGGGACGCGCTCGAGATGGCGCGGGGCGATAATCAGAGCGAGGGCAGGAAAGCGATCGAGCAGATTGCGATACGCCGTCAGCATCATCCGTTCTTCGCCCGGCGCGGTCGATCCGGCGACCACAATTTGGCGGCCGGCCGCGAAGTCGCGCAGCGCCGAGCGCAGCGGCGCCTCGCTCGGGTCGATCACGAACTTGGTATTGCCGGTCACCACGATAGTCGATGGCGGTGCGCCGAGTTCGGCGAAGCGGGCCGCGTCTTCTTCACTCTGGGCCAGCACCAGATGGATATGGGCGAGGGCGTCGGCGATCAGCGTTCGGACGTAGCGGTAGCGCCGGACCGATCGGGCCGAGACCCGGCCGTTGACGATCGCGACGCGCGCGCCGCGGCGCGCCGCTTCGATCAGGTAGTTGGGCCACAGCTCAGTCTCGGCGATCAGCACCAGGTCGGGCCGCACGGAGCCTAAAAAGGCGCGCACGGTTGACGGACAATCGAGCGGCGCGAGCTGCCATGCGGCCGCTTCCGGCAGGCGGCGGCGGGCGGCGGAGCGGCCGGCGTCGGTCATCGTGGTGACGACCACCACCGTGCCGGGAAATTTGCGCACCAGCCCCTGGATCACCGGCCGGACCGCCTCGATCTCGCCGACCGACGCCGCATGCACCCAGATGCGCGGTGTGCCAGCAGGGCCGGGGGGATCGGCGATCGCGCCGCGGCGCTCACGGCGGGTGGCGGCGTCGCGGCCGCCGCTCGCAATCAGTGCGAACGGCAGGGCCGGATACCACAGGAGGCGATAGAGCGCCGTGAGCATCCCGGATGGACCGGCCAGGCGCGTCTCGGCGGTGGGATTGGCGCCGCTCAATTGGCCGGTTCGCCGTGCCCGCCGAGTTCCGGCGGAGTCATGAACTGCAGGCCGTGCAGTTTGCTGTATTCGCGTCCGTGCGCCATCAGTTCGCTGTGCGTGCCCTCTTCGACGATCCGGCCGTGGACCAGCACCACGATGCGGTCGGCGCGGCGCACCGTCGAGAGGCGATGCGCGATGACCAGCGTCGTGCGATTTTCCATCAGATGTTCCAGCGCTTGCTGAACCTGGCGCTCGGCTTCGGAATCGAGCGAGGAGGTCGCCTCGTCGAGAATCAGGATGGGCGCGTTCTTGAGCAGCGCGCGGGCAATCGCGAGGCGCTGGCGCTCACCACCCGACAGGCGCACGCCGAGCTCGCCGATCATCGTGTCGTAGCCCTGGGGCAAGCGCTCGATGAAGTCGTGGGCATTGGCGGCGCGGGCGGCGGCCGTGATTTGCTCGAGGCTTTTGTCCATGCTGCCATAAGCGATATTGGCGCGAATCGTGTCGTTGAAGAGGAACGTGGTCTGCGTCACGAGACCGATCTGCGCGCGCAGCGCGGCAATTTTGTAGCGCCGCACGTCGACTCCGTCGACTGCCACGCGGCCCTGCTGGACGTCGTAAAAGCGCGGGATCAGATCGGCCAGCGTCGATTTGCCGCCCCCGCTCATCCCGACCAGCGCGACCACCTGGCCGGCGCCGATTGCGAGGTTGATATCGTTCAAGACCCATTCGTCGCCGTAGCGGAAGCTCACCTGCTCGAACGAAATCGCATGGCTGCCGTCGGCCAGATTGATCGCGTCGGGCGTTTCGGGCACGTCGCTCGGCGTGTCCATCATCTCGAAGACGCGCTCGGCGGCGGCGATCCCGGCCTGGATATTGTTGTTGGTGCGGGTCAGGCTCTTGAACGGCCGATACAGCAGCAGCATCGCGCCGATAAACGACAGGAAGACCCCCGGCGATCGCGTGCCGGCCAGCACCGCATGGGCGCCCCACCAGATCACGGCGACGATCGCGAAGGCGCCCATCACTTCCATCGTCGGGCCGGTCATCGCCTTAATCCGCGCCACGCGCATCGCGATACGGAACAGGCGGCGCAGTTCGCGCTTGAAGCGCGTGCGCTCGTACTCCTCCATGCCGAAGGCCTTGACCACGCGGTTGCCCTGGTAGGTCTCCTGCAGGATCACGGTGAGGCCGCTCAACTGGCGCTGCGCGTCCTTGGTCATCTTGCGCATGCCCTTGGAGAAACGAATGATCGGCAGCACGCCGGCCGGAAAGACCACCAGTGCCACCAGGGTGAAGCGCCAGTCGACGTAGAAGGCGCCGGCCATCACGGCAAGCAGCCGGGTGCCGTCGCCGAAGACCGAAAAGGCGCTGTCGATGCCGTTGATGGCGACGATCTGCACGTCGTTGATCACGCGCGAGAGCATCACGCCGGTCGCCGTGCGATTGAAGAACGAGAGCGACTGGTTCTGCAGCGACTCGTTGAGGTCGGCGCGAATATCGAGCGTGATTTTCAGCGTGATGTAGGCTTCGAGATAGTCCGACACGAACGAGGCCACCGCGCGCGTGATGAAGATCGCCAGCAGCACGATCGAAAGCATCGGCAGGTTGTGCAGGTCGCGCACGACGGTGAGCTGATTGGTGAAGTTGCGGATGATGACGACGATCGCGCCCTCGCTCGAGCTGAGCAGGATCATCGCCGTGAACATCAGCAGCACGTAAGGAAACAGGTAGCGCCGGACGTAGCCGAGCAGGCGCCGATAGAGCGGCGGCAGTCGCATCATGCCATCAGTTCCAGCGCCATCGCGGCCACCCGCCCGGCGGCGCCCGGCGCGCCCAGCCGCTGGCGCACGGCGCGCAAGGCGGCGGCGGTCTCACCGTGCAACGGTTCGGCGAGCAGCGGTTCGGCGGCGCTCACCAGGTTGGCGGCGGTGACCTCGCGCTGAATCAGCTCGGGCACGATCGCGTGGCCGGCGAGCAGGTTGGGCATGCCGATGAAGTCGACGCCGTCGACCAGCAATCGAGCCATGCGATAGGTTAAAGGCGACACTTTGTAGGCAATAACCATCGGACATCCAAGCAGCGCCGTCTCGAGCGTGGCCGTGCCGGAGGCGACCAGCGCAATCTCACTTGCGGCAATAATACTATACGTGTCCTGCTGGATAATATGCACTCCTTCGAGCGCGCCGCGGCCGGCGACCGATCGCAAATCGTCAACTGCCAGACTGGGCGCAAGCGCGACTACCGGTGTTAAGCCGTGCTTCGCCGCGAGTACTAGCGACGCCCTGAGCATCGGCTCGAGCAGATATTTCACCTCGGCGCGGCGGCTGCCCGGCAACACCGCCAGCAGGCGCGCGCCGGGCGCGAAGCCGTGGCGCGCGAGGGTCGCCGGACGATCCTGCGCCGGCGCGGCGCGGTCGAGCAGCGGATGGCCGACGAAGCTGACGCGGTCGCCGGCCTGCGCGTAGAGCTCGGCCTCGAACGGAAACACCACCGCCATCCGCGCCGCGCGGTGGACCAGCTTGCTCACGCGCCCGCGCCGCCACGCCCAGACCTGCGGCAGGATGTAGTAGAGCACGGGCACGCCGGCGCGCCGCGCCGATCCGGCCAGCATCAGGTTGAATTCCGCGTAGTCGATGAGCACGACGAGGTCGGGCGGCGCGGTGCGCAGGATGCGCCGCAGCGCGCGCCACGCGCCGACCGAGCGCCGGATCGTTGCAGCGAGCTCGGCCACGCCCAGACCGGCGATATCCTCGGTGTTGAAGAGCGCGCGTACACCCGCCGCGCGCATCCGTTCGCCCGCGATGCCGAAAATCTCGCATTGGGGATCGCGCGCGAGCAGCGCTGTGGCAAAGTCGGCACCATGCAGATCGCCCGACGCCTCGCCGGCGACGATCAGCACCCGCCGGGGGCGCGCGCCCGCGGCGCGCGGCGGAGGGTTATGCGGGTCGGCGCTTGAAGCCTGCATCAGTGATGAATTGTGATCGAAAATCCGCGCCAGCACCATCGCGGCCGCACGAATCCGGCGGACCGGTGCGCGCGCCGCGCCGCGATCGCTTAGCCGGGCGGCAGCGCGCGATCGACGTCGGCGACGACGATCGCCGGCGGCGCTTCCATCGCATTGTACATGCGCAATTGCCGGCCGTCGGGACCAATCAGAAAGCTCAGGCCGACGTGCGTGATTGTACCGTCGGCCTCGCGCTCGCGCTTGAGCTTGTAGATGGTGAGCAGGGCGTCGATGTCGGCCGGGCGGCCGGTGAGAAAGAGCCATCCCGGATACGCCGCGTCGTGCGTGCGCGCGTAGTCGAGCAGGCGCGCGGGATGATCGTGCTCGGGATCGATCGTCACCGAAACCAGCGTTATCTGCCTGCCGAGCCGCGGGCCGAGCAGCCGCGCGATGCGGGCGAAGCGGGCGGTCAGCACGGGGCAGGCGCTGGCGCAGTCGGCGTAGATGAAATCGATCAGCACGAGCCGGCCCTTAAGCGCGGCCAGCGAGGCCGGATGGCCGAACTGATCGACCAGCGTCATCGCCGGCAGGCAATCGGCCGGATTGTTCGAGGGATACGATCCGTCGCTGGTTTGCGCCGGCGTAGCGGGAATCGGCACGGTGTTGCTCTGGCAGCCGGCGCCGAGCCCGGCGAGGAGTATCGCGACCGCGACGAATCGCGCAGAGGCGGCGCGGATGGCGGGGCGATGCGATGCTGATGATGATTGCATGGGCGGATGACGATTGCGGCGCGGGCGGCGGCGGACGGAATTGATCTTCACGCGTTCGGCGCCGCCGATCAAGTGTGGGCCGCGCCGGCCTCGGTCTCCATCGCGACGCGAATCCGATCGCTCAGCTCCATCACGCGCAGCCCGTCGTCGGCCGTGACCGGCGGGGCGGCGCGGGTGCGCACGCAGGCGGTGAAGGCGGCAATCTCGTCCATCAGCGGATCGGCGTCGCCCAGATCGATCTGTTCGGCCGAGATCACCGGAAAGGCGCCGCCGGGCACGGGCGGGCTCTTGCGGTAGACCTGGATCCGGCGCGCCTCGTAGTCGACCGAGATATAGGCGTCGGGCTGAAAGAAACGGATCTTGCGCTCGCGCCGCGGCGCCACGCGGCTGGTATTGAGATTGGCGATAAGGCCGCCGGCGAAGCGGATGCGCGCGTTGGCGACGTCGATCTGATCGGTCAGCACGGCGACGCCGACCGCCTCCACCGCGATCACCGCGCGGCCCGGCGCGACGCTCAGAATCACGTCGAGGTCGTGGACCATCAGGTCGAGCACCACGTCGACGTCGATGCCGCGCTCGGTGAAGGGCGCCAGCCGATGGCATTCGATGAAGCGCGGCGCGGTGACGATGGTGCGCAGGCGAACGACCGCGGGATTGAAGCGTTCGAGATGGCCGACCTGCAAGATCCGTCCGCTGCGCGCCGCGATCGCCTGCAGGTCGCGCGCCTCGGCCAGCGTCGCGGCCATCGGCTTCTCGACCAGCACGTCGATGCCGGCCGCCATCAGGCCGGCCGCAATCGCGTGATGCAGGCTGCCGGGCGCGGCGACACTGGCGAGATCGACGCGGCCCGCCAGTTCGCGATAGTCGGCAATCGCGATCGCGCCGGTGGCGGCGGCGACCGCGCGCGCTCTTGCGCCGTCGGGGTCGACCACGTGGGTCAGCCGTACGCCGTCGAGCGCCGCGTACTTCTGGGCGTGAAAGGCGCCGAGCCGTCCCGCGCCGACCACCGCCGCGCGCAGTTCGCCCCGCGCGCCCGGCGGCGGCGAGTCTTCGCGCGCGATGCTCATGGCCGTGGCGCCGCGTAGCCGTAGAGCGTGATGCCCGCCGCGGCGGCGCGCGCGAGCGTGCTCTCGCGCTCGAGGATCATCGCGCCGTGGGCCTCGACGCCGATCATCGCGGCGCCAATCTCAGCCAGCAGGTCGATCGTCGCGGGTCCGATCGCCGGGCGATCGAAGCGCAGATCCTGGCCGGGCTTGGCCGCCTTGGCGATCACCAGCCCGCGGCCGCTGAGCGCGGCGGCGCGGCGCAGCGCGGCGTCGGTGCCCTCGACCGCTTCGACCGCGGCGACCACGCCATCGCGCACCGCGATCGCTTGGCCGACGTCGAACGGTCCGAGCGCGCGCATCAGATTGAACGCCAGTTGCAAATCCTTGAGTTGCGCGGGCGAGGGCGGCGGTCCCGCTTCGAGGCCGGGACGGGCGAGCACCCCGTCGAGCATCGGCACCGGATCGATTACCGCGATGCCGTCGGCTTCGATTTCGCCGGCGATCGCGCGCAGCACGATGTCGTCGCTGAAGCGGCCCGCCCGCTGAAGCATCGCGATGGCGCGCGCGTCGGGGGCGAACGTATCGGCCAGGCGCGCGCGCGAAATCCCGCCCGCCATCGCCGCCGCGTCGACCCGCGCGGCCTTGAGCACGTCGATCATGCGCTGCAGTTCGCCGACCTTGATCCAGGTGATCTGGTCGACAATCGCAGCCAGCGCCGGGTCGGTCTCATTGAGATGGGCGAGGGCGATCACGCGGATCCCGCGGGCTCGGGCGGCATGCGCGACGGCGATGGGAAAGACTCCGTTGCCGGCGATCAGGCCGAGGCTAGTCACGATCGCGGCCGACCACACCGCGCGCCGAGTGCGCGATGAAATCGATCAGGCGGCGCACTTCGGTAATCTCGCCGCTCTCGGCCAGCACCTGTTTGATCGCGTCGTCGCGCAGCAGCTTGCTGTAAAAGAGCGTGCGAAACGCGCGCTTGAGCGCGGCCACCGCCGCCGGCGTAAAGCCGCGCCGCTCGAGTCCGGTCGCGTTGACCCCCACCAGCCGCGCCCGGTCGCCCGCCACCATCGCGAACGGCGGCACGTCCTGCGCCACCTTGGAGCCCGCTGCGACGAAGGCGTGCGCGCCGATCCGGGTGAACTGATGGATGCCGCACATGCCCGCCGTCACGACCCATTCGTCGAGCACGCAATGGCCGGCCAGCTCGGTCGAGTTGGCGATAATCGAATGGTCGCCGATCATGCAGTCGTGCGCGATATGGGCGTAGTTCATGACCAGCACGTCGTTGCCGATGCGCGTGAGCATGCCGCCGCCTTCGGTGCCGCGATGGATGGTGGTGAACTCGCGAATGCGGTTGTCGTCGCCGATGATCAGGCGCGAGGGTTCGCCGCGGTATTTCAGGTCCTGGGGGTCCGCGCCGATCGACGCATACTGAAAGATTCGGTTGCGCGCGCCAATCGTCGTGTCACCCTCGATGACCGCGTACGGGCCGATGCGGGTGGCGGCACCGATGCGCACGTTGGCGCCGACCACCACGCCGGGCCCCGCCTCGACGGTCGAGTCGAGCTCGGCACGCCGATCGATTACGGCAGAGGGATGAATCCGTTCGGTTATGGGATTTGCTCCTCTACTTCCATCGCCGACAAATCGGCCTCAGCCGCCAATTCGCCGTCGACGCGCGCTTCGCCGTGCATCTTCCACAGCGGATGATGATGCTTGAGGAGCCGCACTTCCATCTTGATTTGATCGCCCGGCACCACCCGCCGGCGCAGCCGCACCTTGTCGATGCCGGTGAGCATGAAGAGGCTGCGGCGGCTGCCGATAATGCCCAGTGCGAGGATCGCGGCCGATTGCGCCAGCGCCTCGACGATCAGCACCCCAGGCATCACCGGCAGATCGGGGAAGTGGCCGGTGAAGAACGGCTCGTTGATGGTCACGTTCTTGAGCGTGAGCGTGCGTTCGCCGTCCAGCTCGAGCACCCGATCGATGAGCAGAAAAGGAAATCGATGGGGCAGTAGCTGGATATATCGGTCGAGATCGTTTTTCCGCTCGTTGGCCAACTTCGCCGCACCCCGGTTGGTTTCGGTAATCCTCAGGTCGCCGCGCGCTCCGGCATTACTTCGAGATGGTCGAACGGCCCTGGTCGCCGCCGCTCGGCGCCGCCGGCGGAGGTTCCGCACTCGGCGGAGGGCCGCCCGAACTGAAGTGGCCGCCGCCGCCCTGACCGGGTCCGCCGGCCGCTTCGCCGCCCAGCGATCCGGGCTTGACGTTCATCGAATCGTAGGCGCGGATGACCTGGTCGGTGATATCGATGGAAGGGTTCGCCCACAGCAGGCTACCCTTTTCCATGACCATCGTGTAGCCGTTTTTCTCCCCGATCTGGCGCACCACGGTGGCGAGATCGCGGACGATCGCGCCGGTCATCTCGTTGTCTTTTGCCTGCAGTTCGTCGCGCGAGGCCTTGTAGTCGTCCTGGAAGTCGCGCAGTTTCTTGGCGTAATCGTTCTCGAGATTCTGGCGCTCGTCGGGCTCCATCAGTGGACCCTTCTTCTCGATTTCGTCCTTGAGCCGCTGGACCTCGGCCTGCTCGGCGACCAGCTGGGCCTGGACGTGATCGAGATGTCCGCGGAATGCGGCCTTGGCGGTCTTGCCGTTGCGGCAGTCATTAAGCGCGCGCTGGATATCGACGTAAGCGAGTCTCATATCGGCGCGAGCCGTTGCCGCGGTGGCCAGCGCTATCAGCGTCACCACGCCGATTATCAACCGATGCCTCATTGGATCTAGCCATCCTCCAGTCGCGTTGTTATGCCGGTCGCCGCGGCGCGGGCCGCCCGCCTCCGCGCGGCTTCGCCGCCCGGCCGCAGTCCAGCTTGGCGAATAATGAAAGCAGCTTCAATCACCCGGTGCTAGAGCGGAGCGCCGGCGCCGAAGTCAAAGACTACATTCTGATCGTTGGGCCGCGGATTGATCGGCCGCGCGATGTCGATCGCGATTGGGCCGAACGGCGATTTCCAGCGTATGCCGAGTCCGATCGCCGAGCGCAGGTTGCTGAGCGACGGCGCCTGGCTCAGATAATAGGCATTGCCCGCGTCGATAAACGCCGCTCCGCGCAGGCCCAGCGAGGTCCAGATCGGAAACGTTGTCTCCCCGCTCAGCAGCAACTCCTGGCTGCCGCCCACCTGCTCGATCGAAAACGGCACGCCCTGCTGGTTAAACAGCGAGACCTCGGGGCCGAGCGAATAGAGCGCATAGCCGCGCACGTCGCCCTCGCCACCCAGGCCGCCCGGAAAGAACCGCTCGTAGACCGGTAACTCGCTGCCGTTACCGCCGCCCAGGCTCGTACCGATGCCGTAAGTCACGCCGGGCACGAAGACCCATTCGCCCCATTTCTCGCTTTTGATATACGGGAAGAAAAAGCGCGAATGAAAGACGCCCTTGACGAATGATTGTCCGCCGAGGCCGGCGAGTTCGATATTCAGGCTCATGATCGATCCGCTGCGCGGGTCGGTCGGATTGTCGACCGTAAAGCGGCGGATGCTCGGGGTGATCTCCGAGATCGGCCGATAGCCCTTGTAGCGCAGCAGCTGGAAGGTGGTGAAATTGCTCAGCCCGCTGATGCCAACGTTCTCGAACTGGTAGCCGAGACCCGCCGTCACGTCGTCGAGCGGCAGCGGACCGAGCTTGCGAAAGCCCAAGTCGGTCAACGGATAGCTCGTGTTGAGCGACACGCCGGCGTTGGTCTGATCGAACGAATACAGGAACAGCTTGTTGTAGAAGACCTGCATGTTGACCGACAGCGGCATGTCGAGGAACCACGGCTCGGTGTAGCTCAGATTATAATCCTGGTAGAGGAAGCCGATCTGCGCGGTCGCCGAGACCGACTCGCCCCCGCCGAACAGGTTGGAATTGCCCAGGCTGAAATTGCCGAACACCGAACTGTAGCTGTCGTAACCGCCACCGATCTGCAGCGATGCCGTATTCGCCTCCTGCACGGCCAGGTCGAGATTGATCTTGTCGGGCTGCGCGCTGGGCGAGGTCGTGATGCGGGTGTTCGAGAAGTAGCCGAGCGCGTCGAGCCGCTTCTTGGACTTCTGAATCTCGCTGGTCGAGTAGGGCTCCTGCTCCTGGATCTGCAGTTCGCGCCGGATGACCTTGTCCGAGGTCTTGGTGTTGCCAGTTATATTGATGCGGTCGATCACCACCTCGCGGCCCGGGACGATGGCGTAGTTCAGGTTGACCACGCGCGCCGCCGGATCGACCTGGGTCCGCGGATCGACGTTGACGTACGCGTAGCCCCGGTTGGAGTAGAAATCCGACAGCGTGAGCACGTCATGCTGCATCCCGCCGCCGCTGAAGACGCTGCCCGGCTTGATCGTCAGCTTATCCAGCAGGGTCTTGCGCGGCACCTTGAGGTCGCCGGCTATATTGACCGTGCCGACATGGAATTGCGGCCCTTCATCGATGGTGAAGAGCACGGTCAGCGAATTGCCCTTGCGGGTGACCGTCGGATCGGCGACGTGGACGTTGAGGAATCCCTGATTATAATAGTAGCCGGTGATGCGGTCGGTGTCTTCCTGCAGCTTCGCGTGGTCGAGGATGCCGGTTTTGAAGAAAAAGCTCAGCAGATTGTGCTGATGGGTATTGATCATGTTGGCCAGCGTGCGCGCCGGCACGTGGGCATTGCCTTTGAATTCGACCGAGGTGATCTGCACGATCGGACCCTCGGTCACGTCGAACACGCCGATCGCCGTGTTGTTGGCCTCGGGCACCGTGCGAAACGCCACCGTGGCGTCGAGATAGCCGGCGTCCTGGTAAACCGCCTCGAGGTTGCGAATCGTCGCCTGCACGCGGCCCGGGTCGAGAATCGATCCGCCGTGCAGCTTCACCGCATTGATGATCTTGTCCTCGGTCGGCTTGATCGCCTTCATCCCACCGAAGCGCACGTCCGAGATCAGCGGCCGCTCGGCGACCGTGAAGGTCAGCACCACGTTGCCGCCCTGATGGTCGACGCTGGCCGACGCGCGCTCGAAAAAGCCCATCCGGTAGATCGCCTTGATGTCCTGGTCGACGGTCGCCATGTTGAGCGGCAGTCCGACCTGCGAGCTGATATGGATCTTGATCGCGTCGGACTCGACGCGCTGATTGCCGGCAATTTCGATGTCCGAGATGATGGGCGCGGGGGCTTGCGCCGCGGCCGTCATCGACCACAGCATTGCCATCACTAACCAGACCACGCGGGAGTAATGGGCGCCCGTCGTTCGCGCGTTGAATCTTTCCGAATGCACCGATACCCCCGAAGCGCGGCTCACCCTAACCAATCGCTCCCGCTAAGTAAACCAAGCTCGCCCGCGAACCGCTGATCGCGCGTTCGATCATCCGCAGCTTTCGACTCATCCGTAGCTTTCGACGCCGAGCCGTCCCTCGCGCAGGCGCAGCGTGCGCGTCATGCTGCGCGAGAGCCGTTCGTTGTGCGTGGCGACCACCAGCGTCACGCCGAGTTCGCGGTTGAGCCGATGGAACAACGCGTGGACCTCTTCGGCGGTTCTGGGATCAAGATTGCCGGTCGGCTCGTCGGCCAGCACCAGCCGCGGTCCGAGCACCACCGCCCGCGCCACCGCCACGCGCTGCTGCTCGCCGCCCGACAATTCCGACGGCCGCCGATGGAACTTGTCCTTGAGACCGACCAGTTCGAGCATGCGGGCGGCGCGCTCGCGCGCCTCGCGATCGGACTGGCGCGCGATCAACGCCGGCATCATGACGTTCTCGACCGCGCTGAAATCGGCCAGCAGGTAATGGAACTGAAAGACGAAGCCGAGCATCTGATTGCGGAAGTCCGACATCTCCCGATCGTCCATCGCGAACAGGTCGCGGCCTTCGAACAGCACCTTGCCGGCGGTCGGCGCTTCGAGGCTGCCGAGCAGATGGAGCAGCGTCGATTTGCCCACCCCGGACTCGCCAATAATCGCGATCTCCTCGCCCGCGACCACCTCGAGGTCGAGTCCGCGCAAGACCACCACCTCGCGCCCGGCGTCGAAAAATTTCTTGTCGATAGCACGCGCGCTAAGCAGGATTCCGGGCGCCGCCGCCGCGCCGCGCGTCGGTTCAGCCACGCCGTGCCGCGCCCGTGCGGCGCCTCGCCCGGTCGGCGCATGCGCGCCCGGTCCGCAAATTATTCATAGCGAATCACTTCGACCGGCGAGAGCGATCGCGCCTGCAGCGCCGGATAGATCGCGCCCAGCAGGCACAAAATCACCGAGGCCGCCGCGACCGCCACAAAGTTAATCGTATACAGCCGCACCGGCACGGCGCTCACCATGAACAGGTCCGGCGGCAGATGAATCAGATGGTATTTGCCGATCAGATACGACGCCACCCATCCGCTGCCCACGCCCAGCGCCGTGCCGCCGACGCCCAGTGCCGCGCCCTCGCCGAGAAAGATCGACGCGATCGAGCTGGCCCGCGCGCCCATCGCACGAACGATCGCGATCTCCTTGCGCCGCTCCATCACAACCATCACGAGGGTCGCCACGATATTGAAGGCGGCGACCAGCACGATCAACAGCAGGACGACGAAATAGGTCAACTTTTCGAGCTTGAGCGCGGCAAACAGTGCCGCGTTGTTTTCGGTCCAGTCCTCGATCGCGAAGCCCGGTCCGGCGATCACCGCGATGCGCCGCCCGATCGCCGGCGCGTCGAACAGATTGACCACGCGCACTTCGAGTCCGCGCTCCATCTGCGGCTCGTCGGCGAGCAGCGCCGCGCCGTCCTTGAGCGCGACGAAGATCAGCGACGAGTCGAATTCGTACATCCCGGAATAGAAAAAGCCACCCACTACGAAGCGCCGCAGGCGCGGCGCGCCGGCTCCCGCGCCGAGACTGGCCGGCGAGATCACGACGATCGGATCGCCCATCCGCACACCCAGGTCAAAGGCTAGCGACTTGCCGATAATCGCGCCGGGCAAATCCACCGTGCGCTTTTTGCCCTGCTCGGTCAGCACTACCGGATGGGTCTGCTCGAGCGCCGCCAGGCTGCCGGCGGTGATCGATCGATCGAGTTCGCGCAGCACCGGATTGTCGCGCGCGATTACGCCGCGCAGCGTGCCGCCGCCCACGAAGCCCGGCGCGCCGGTGGTAGTGGTCGAGACCACCATCACTTGCGACGAGATGAACGGCGCCACGCCGGCGACGCCGTCGAGCGCTTTGATCCGCGCGGCCAGCGCGCCCAGATCGCTGTGCGTGGCGCCGGTCTGCTCGACCGTGATATGCGGATTGAACGAGAGCAGCCGATCGCGCAGGTCCTCCTGAAAGCCGCTCATCACCGAAAGCACGACGGTCAGCGCAAAGGTCCCGAGCGTCACGCCGATGAGCGAGATGAGCGCGATCAGCGAGACGAAACGCTCGCGCCGCCGCGCCCGCAGGTAGCGCATCGCAATCAGGTATTCGAAGCGCACGTGGATTCGGTCAGGCGCGCGCCGGCGGCCCGGACACGAAGGTCGCCGCGGGCTTGGGCTTGAATGTTATGTGCACGTTGATCGTCTTCATGGGCGCTGGCGGCGATGCGCCGCATGCCGCCGCAGCCGGTGCCAATCTTTGCCGACCGATCATCGGTTTGCAACCGAGCGTCGGGTTGAAGTGCGTTTTGGGGATCGATACACTCCGGACCAAACTCCGGATCCCGGGGGTGGACCAATGGGTCGTTTTTGGACGCTGGCGCTGGCCGCCATGCTCTGTTTGTGCCTGACTACTGCCCGCGTCCACGCAGCGGAGGACTCCGACGACGGTGGCGGCAATGCGACCGCCGCTGCCGATACGATGGCCGGGGGCGGCGCCGCGCCGGCCGTCCTTGACGAGCCCGACGACGACGCCGCGCGGCCGGGCGATCAGGATCGGATCACGATGAATTTCCAGAACGTGGATATTCCCGTGCTGGTCAAATTTATCAGTGAAATCACCGGCAAGAATTTCATCCTCGATGAAAGCGTGCGCGGCAAAGTCACGATCGTTTCGCCGACCAAGGTCACGCCGCGCCAGGCCTATTCGATTTTTCAGTCGGTGCTCCAGATCAAGGGCTTCACCACCGTGCAGGCCGGCTCGATTATCAAGATCGTACCGGCGCGCGACGTGCGCCAGTCGGCCGAATTGACCGAATCGCAGCAGCCCGGCGAGACCCAGGGCGACCAGTACGTCACCCGCATGATCAAGCTGCGCAATGCCGATGCCACCTCGATCATGAGCGTAATTCAGCCGATGGTTTCGCACGACGGACTGATCGCGGCGTTTCCCCAGGACAACACGCTCATTATCACCGATGACGCCTACAACGTGCAGCGCCTGCTGCGGATTATCGGCAGCCTCGACGTCCAGAGCGTGCAGCAGAACGTCGCCGTGATTCCGCTCAAGCTCGCCTTCGCCGACGACCTTGCCGCGCAGATCGAAAAAATCATGGGCGTGCGCGAAGCCACCGTGCATGGCGCGTCGGGCGGTTTTGTCCGGCCCGGCATGGGTGTCGTAGCGCCGTCGGCGCAGGGCGGGACGACCAGCTTCAGCGTGGTCCCCGATGAGCGCACTAATTCGCTGATCGTGCTGGCGAGCCCGATCGAGATGCGCCAGATCAAAGACCTGGTGACCAAGCTCGACGTGGAGTCGCCCACCGAGAACGGCCGCCTGCACGTCTATCATCTCAAATACGCGCCGGCCTCCGAGATGGTCGACGTGCTCAACGGCCTGCTCGGCGGCAATGGCGGACCGCAGACCCTGTCGCCGCAGACCGGGCGCAATTCGCTCGGCCGTGGCAGTTCGCTCGGCGGCGCCTCATTTGGTTCTGGCTTCGGCGGCGGGATGGGCGGCGGCATGAGTGGCGGCTATGGCGGCGGGATGGGCGGCGGCATGAGTGGCGGCTATGGCGGCGGGATGGGCGGCG
>JADEYI010000439.1_pt1 | contig 57939 bp, 66 predicted proteins | sample 8542331 | NCBI WGS metagenome assembly JADEYI01 (sample SAMN16510988, study PRJNA670497) | mine drainage metagenome | isolation source: biofilm near Copperflume 1 | place: Germany: Marsberg coppermine Kilianstollen | collected 2018-02 | reverse complement strand
TTCATTCTGAATTCAGCGTCTCGACATTTTACGAGTTTTTCAACAGAATCGACCCTTTGCAGCACTTCAAAGATAGCCCCAAATAATTGCCGCTGTAGTGCACCCGTTTGTGTCTGTGAAAGTTGCACCTTCCATAGGTTTGCTTCTTACCAACAGCCGATTTATTAAGTATTATGTGTCACTACTGTCCGGTCGCCCTGAGGCACAATTCTCGTAAAGCCTTTACTGATACGGTACTTCGAGGTTTTGTAGGTGGTGCCGATTTCAACTTCCATCCAAAATCACTACCTTGAAAAATCAACGGGTTACAGACCAAAAGCAGCTCATTTTCAGATCCTCCGGACAGCAGTGATTATGTGTCTATACCAATATAGTCAATGTGGCCATTTTTGAAATAACAAGTGAACAGATACCCAAGATTGTTGGTTAGTAACTCAAAAGTAATGTTCCAAGTCTGATCCTCACTCCCACCGAGTGGGATTCCGATGCCGCTAAACTTAAAAGTTTCGCGCCAATTCTGTGGAAAGTCACGCTTCAACAGTTTTTCGTATTCGGAAATAACACGAATAGCTACTTTTGCGAATGCCGCATCTAGATCGTCGGTAATGCGTCGGTAGAAGGCCGCTTGCTCGATTGATGGCGGCTCTCCATTGACTGTCTCCACAGAGATGGCCGGATCATCGTCGCTGTATGAGTCATGCATCCAATATGACCCTCTTTTGCTACGCATGAGAGTGAGCTTTCCAAACACTGGGTGCTCAATGGTGGGTTTTGGTGCGAAGAAATATTTGAAGATGCTCATGGGTAGTCTAATAACCATTGCCCGAAGGTCGGCCGCCGTATTGATACGGAACTAGAGACATTGGGTGAATCCGCTTTTGGCCGGAACCAGAACTCCAAGCCGTGCAACAGGACTTTTATCGAAACCAGTGAAAATGCTGGGTGGCTAATAGAAACACCGTTGCACAGATGAAAAATACGATGAGTCCCGCGCCGATCGCTTTATACGTCGAAACACGCGGCGCCAAGACAATGATCGTCGCCATATAGGGCACCCACGCAGCGAGAGTCCCGACAAGCACTAGTTCAGCATGCTGGCTGAGAGCCTTACCTCCGCGAGATTCTCCCACAAAGAAATATGCGATAAGCGTAAATACTGGCATCAGTGTTGCGAAGCCCGAGAGCAGGCGATATCCACTTTCTTCCAAGAGAACTATAGCCGTCGTTATCACGCCGCCGGCAATGAAATAGATGAATATATTCAACATGTCATTTATCCAGAGTCGACGATTGCTTATGGCCAGCAGTGGCTCCCCGCATAATCTTCAATTCAATATAAGCCACTGCACTGTGATATGGCCAGATAATGAATTATTGAGAGGTTTATAATCCCTATTCAGTTCTGCGCGATACTGTCTCAAACCATAGTAAAACCAGTGAGTTACCCAATTCGGACATTCAAAGGAGGCACTTCATGAGCAAGACCGTCGCTGAACAGATGGTGGAAATCATCGCCGCTGCCGGCATCCAGCGGGTCTATGGCGTCACCGGCGACAGCCTGAATCTCCTGAACGATGCCATCCGCCGCGACGGCCGCATTCAATGGGTACATGTGCGCCATGAGGAAGCCGGCGCCTACGCGGCTATGGCCGAAGGCGTGCTGGGCGGACTCGGCTGTTGCGCGGGCAGCTCCGGCCCCGGTCACGTGCACCTCATCAATGGACTCTACGACGCGCACCGCTGGGGCGCGCCGGTGCTGGCGCTGCCCTCGACCATCCAGCGCGACGAATACGGCATGCAGTCCTTCCAGGAAACCGATTTGCGCATGTTCGACGGCTGCAGTCACTACAACCAGCTCGCGCAGACGCCGAAGCAACTGCCGCGCATGCTGCAACAGGCGATGCAGCACGCCCTGTCACTGAAAGGCGTAGGTGTGTGCGGTTTTGGCGGTGATCTGCTCGATCTACCGGTAGCGGATGACGCCATCGTTTCTCCGGTCTACGGGCTGGCACCTCTGCTGCGCCCCTCTGATGCCGAACTCGACAAACTCGCCGGCCTGCTGAATGGTGCCGATAAAATAATGATCTATGGCGGCATCGGCTGCATCGGAGCCCATGATCGGGTGATGTCACTCGCCGACAAACTAAAAGCCCCAATCGGTTACACACTCAAGGGCAAGATGATGCTGGAACACGACAACCGCTTCGACGTGGGCATGACCGGTTTCATCGGGGGTGCCGCCTGCGCAGATGCCATCCATGACTGCGAGGTGCTCTTGATGTTGGGCACCGACTTCCCCTGGAAGGATTTCCTGGTGACCAAAGCCAAGGTCGCCCAGATACTGAACCGTCCTGAACACTTGGGGCGCCGCACTCATGTGGAATTAGGCCTGGCGGGCGACATCGCGCCGACCCTCGAAGCGCTGTTGCCGCGGATCAAAGCCAAACGCGATGATAGTTATTTGAAAGAACGCCTGTCCGCGCGCGCCAAGGACCGGGAACGGCTGCAAGGCCACGCCTCTAAGCCGGGCAAGGCCGGCGCAATCAGTCCGGAATATCTGGCCGCCACGCTGGATAAATATGCCGATGACGACGCCATCTTCACGTCCGACACCGGCATGAGCACCGTGTGGGCAGCGCGCTATCTGCGTGCCACCGGCAAGCGCACATTGATGGGTTCCTATTCCCACGGCTCCATGGCGAATGCCATGCCCCAGGCCATCGGCGCAGCCTTCGCCGGCGATGGCCGTCAAGTGATCGCCTGCTGCGGGGACGGTGGCATCTCTATGCTGCTGGGCGACATCATGACTATCGCCCAGTACAAACTGCCGGTGAAGCTGGTGGTATTCAACAACGGCTCTCTGGGCATGGTGGAGATCGAAATGCAGCTGGCTGGGCTGCCGGACAACCAGACCGATCTGCCGAATCCCAAGTTTGAGCAGGTCGCGGAAGCCTGCGGCATCAAGGGGATACGGGTCGAGGATCCCGGCAAACTCGATGCAGCGATCAAAGAAGCGCTCAGCCACGACGGACCGGTACTGGTAGACGTGACCACCGACCACAATGCTGTGGGTATGCCACCGCACACCACGCTTAAACAACTGCGTGCTTATACCATCAGCCAGGCCAGGATGCTGCTGGAGGGCCGCAGCGCTGAGGTGCTGCAGCACGTCAAAGAGAACATCAAGTATATCGGTGACTTATAGCAAGGTTGCCGGAACCCATCTCAAAATCGTCCAGCAGGCGCTCTTGCCCGTCATTCCTGCACAAGCAAGAATCCAGTGTTCTTGTTTTACAATACCTTATAGTCACTGGGTCCCCGCTTTCGCGGGGACGACGACTTTGCTAATAGTGAGCGTCCGGTTTTGCGATAGATTCTGGGCAGGAGGAGGTAGCTGACATCATCGTCACTCTTACCTGAAACGCTTTGGGCGCTGTTCAGAGGTTCTTGATTACCGCATCGGCGAACTGGCTGGTCTTGACCTCTTTGGCGTTCTGCATCTGCCGCGCGAAATCGTACGTCACGATGCCGCTGGCCACGGTCTTGGCATAGGCCTTCTGGATCTTGTCAGCCGCTTCGCGCCAGCCGATGTACTCCAGCATCATGACGCCGGAGAACAGCAGCGAACCGGGATTGGCTTTGTCGAGACCGGCGTGTTTGGGCGCCGTGCCGTGGGTGGCCTCGAACACCGCCAGATAGTCGCCGATGTTGGCGCCGGGTGCGATCCCCACGCCGCCCACCTCGGCTGCTACTGCATCCGAGAGATAATCGCCGTTGAGATTTGGCGTGGCCAGCACGGCATACTCGTCCGGTCGCAGCAGCATCTGCTGGAACATGATGTCGGCGATCATATCCTTGATGACGATCAGCTTGCCGGTCTTGGGGTTTTTGAGCTGCATCCACGGGCCGCCGTCCAGCAGCGTGGCGCCGAATTCCTCTTTGGCTAGGTCATAACCCCACTGGCGGAAGGCGCCCTCGGTGTACTTCATGATGTTGCCCTTGTGGACCAGGGTCACGGAGCTGCGGTCGTAGTCAATGGCATGCTGGATGGCTTTGCGCACCAGGCGCTTGGAGCCGAAGGCGGAGATGGGTTTCACGCCCAGGCCGGCGTCTTCAAAAAACTTCGCGCCCAGCTCCTCCCGCAGGAATCTGGCCAGTTTCTTGTTCTTGTCGCTGCCGGATTGATACTCGATGCCGGCGTACACGTCCTCGGTGTTTTCACGGAAGATCACCACGTCCACCAGTTCCGGCTTCTTCAATGGCGACGGCACGCCCGGATAATGTTTAACCGGGCGCACGCAGGCATACAGGTCCAGGTCCTGGCGCAGGGTGACGTTCAAGGATCGGAAGCCGCCGCCGATGGGCGTGGTCAGGGGACCCTTGATGGAGACCACCAGATCTTTTATCGCTTGCAGCGTCTCATCCGGAAAGAAATTGCCGTCATAGAGCTTCTGGGCCTTCTCGCCCAGATAAATCTCGCACCAGTGAATCTTGCGTTTGCCCTGGTAGGCTTTGGCCACCGCCGCATCCCAGATCTTGAGCGAAGCCGGCGTGATGTCCACGCCGATGCCGTCGCCTTCCACATAGCCGAGAATCGGGTTGTGCGGCACATTGAGCTTGCCGTCTTTGGTGGTGATCTTGGCGCCGTTGGCCGGCAGTTTGACATGCTTGTAAGCCATGGATGATTCCTCTGGATTTTAGGAGCGGTGGTCACCACCGCGATGCTTCGGTTCTCTTGTAGGAGTGTCGGAGTCCGACACGATTACATAAATCCATCGCGGCGAGTATCGCCGCTCCCACTTGAATTGGAAACGCAATTATACCGGAGCAGTAGAAATCCTTGGCCCTTGGAGCGCGAGTGTGCCCGAACGTCCGGGAATTTCGCCCATCGCCACTTCGTGCACCGGCAGCGACTTGCGATCCAGTTTGGCCGCCATATCGTGCATCGCCGCCAGTTCATAACCCTGTTTCTTCCAGCCTGCCAGTAATTGTTCGAACACCGGCATCAGTGCCATACCTTCCAGTTCCGCATGCAGGGTGTACACGTGCCCATGCATCGGCGCCCGCTCGGTCAATTTCAAAAGGTGTTGCGTTACATTCGAAACTGTGATGCCATTCACGCCCACCAGTTCATCCAGTGTCGGCAGCGTGCACGGCAATTGCGGCACTGCGAATATCCGCCCGCCCATGGCCGGCAGGAATGGGTGGCTGCCACGGGTATCACTGGCATAATCAAAACCAAACTGCTCCTGCAGCGCCAATACATGCTCATTGATCTGCCAGCCGGCGGCCCCGAAGGTCTTGGGCGCGGCACCGAACACTTCACCGAAGCGCGCCACGGCTTTGCCGAATTCCCGCGCCGTCCAGTCGGCGTCGCGCCGCGTCACGAAATCCTGCCAGCGGATATGGTCCCAGGTATGGATGCCCACCTCGAAACCCGCGTCCCGCACCCAGCGCATGACTGCCGCAGCTTTTACGCCGATATCAGGGCCCGGAATCAAGGTACCGTACATGAGGGTCTTCAGGCCATAATTTCCGGCCACATTGGTGCGGAACACCTTCTTCAGGAACCCTGGCCGGAATATCCGCCGCAACGCGCGCCCGGTGTTATCCGGTCCTAGGCTGAACAGAAACGTGGCCTGGGCGGCGTGCCTGCGCAGCACTTCCACCAGCGACGGCACGCCTTCCAGCGTGCCGCGCAGGGTGTCAACATCTATCTTCAGGGCTAGCGGTGTCATGTCTGTAGGAAGTTTCTGGTCGCTGGTTGGGGTTCGCTCGGCTTACCCCAACCTACAGATCTATTTCATTGCAAATAGAAACTTAATTCCCTCGCGCATTTGATCGTGTCTTTCGCAAATAGGGCACGCCTTCCCCCACTTATTTTTTGCGGGTTCAATCTCATTATCGCAGGGTTGAAAAATATGCTTCGCAAGACACTCGGGTTTCCCCAGGTGACTTTTACCGCGAATACCGAACACTTCAATATCAGTTGCTTTAACCAAATATACTGACCTTTTATAATTCATAAGCCTTTTCCAACTTGCTCCCTTTCCAATATATAAACAACGCTTCCTTTTCCAAAAACTATAGACAATAGGGCCGCCGGATCCAAATTGCCTCTCTGCCCACGCAATCAGCTTATGACCGCGGTCGCGATGACCGTGTCCAGATATCTTCTTCAATTTCTGCTTTCTAATAACTTTCTCAAATTCCTTTTTCGCGTCTCTCTTAATCAATATTTCTGACGCAATAGATAAAAGTTCATCAACCAATTTGTCCCTTATATTTCTGGAAAATTTCTTATGCCGACCCACACCTGACGGTACTACAAGCAACCGAATATCATTCGTTCGACGAGCAAGTAACTCATCTAGCTTGGTTGAAAATTTCTTAGTCAATGACATTGCACTCTCCGCATTGCTCTATGCAATTTCTTCCACCAGCCTCCGCGCCTCGGCCACGTGACCGCGGTAGAACTCGAAGATCTTGCGCAGCGCAGTTTTCATGTCCACTTTCGGCTCCCAGCCGAGTTCCTTGCGGGTGTGGTCCACGTTGGGGAGGCGGTTCTCCACGTCCTGATAGCCCTTGCCGTAGTAATCGTCGGCTTTCACATCCAGCAGTTTCACTTTCCTGGCGGAGTCGCGGTATTCCGGCATGCCGGTGGCGATTTCCAGCATCATGTCCGCCAGTTCCTTCACCGAATGGCTGTTCCTGGGGTTGCCGATATTGTAGATACGGCTGCTGGTGGCACCGTCCTTGTTCTCGATGATCTTCATGAGGGCATCGATGCCGTCATCTATATAGGTATAGGCGCGCTTGCGTGTACCGCCGTCCACCAGTTTGATGTTCTCGCCGCGCACGATCTGCCCCAGGAACTGGGTGACGACGCGGGAGCTGCCCTCCTTGGGTGTATAGATTGAATCCAGTCCCGGACCGATCCAGTTGAAGGGCCGGAACAGGGTGAAATCCAGTTTCTCCTTGACGCCGTAAGCCCAGATGACGCGGTCCATGAGCTGCTTGGAGCAGCTGTATATCCAGCGCTGCATGGGGATCGGTCCGAGGATGAGTTCCGAACTGTAGGGGTCAAAACCGGGGTCGCGGCACATGCCGTAAACCTCGGAAGTGGACGGGAACAGCACGCGCTTCTTGTATTTCACGCATTGGCGCACGATCGGCAGGTTGGCCTCGAAGTCCAACTCGAATACCCGCAGCGGATCCTGCACATAGGTGGCGGGCGTGGCGATGGCCACCAGCGGCAGCACCACATCGCACTTGCGCACGTGATACTCCACCCATTCCCTGTTGATGGTGATGTCACCCTCGAAGAAATTGAAGCGTTTATTGTCGAGCAGATCGCTCACCCGTTCCGAAAACATGTCCATGCCGTGGACTTCCCAGTCGGTGTTTTCGATGATGCGGTTGCTCAGATGATGGCCGATGAAGCCGTTCACGCCCAGGATGAGAATTTTTCGCACGCTCAATCTCCCAAAGACAAAGGATGATTTCCATAGTGCTCAGCCAAGCGCGCCGCATCCATGGCCGCGCCGTCCAACTCAAGAATAACGACTTCAAGGCGCCGGCGGTCGCCGCAATCCGCGTAACAACGGCCCTGCTCCACATATAAAACCGCCTTGCCATGCCGCGCGGCCTCAGCGGCGTAATGACTGCGAAGGATACGCAGCGGCTTGCCATCGCAAACGCTGAAGGCGCCAGGATAGGGTGGAGCCACGGCGCGGATGAGATTATGGACCGCCAGCGCGGACTGGCGCCAATCAATGCGGCCGTCCTGCGGGCTGCGGCGGCCGAAATAACTCCCGGATTTCAAATCCAGTGGTGTGCGCGGCGCATTCCCGTCAATCAGCGCCGGCAGGCAGCGGTTCAGCACCAGCTCCGCCGCCACCGTCACCTTGTTGAAAACCTCAAAGGCGGTGTCATCCGGCAGGATCGGCACCGCCTGCTGATCCACCAGATCGCCGGCGTCAGGCTTCACCTCCATATAGTGCAGGCTGGCGCCGGTCTCGTGCTCGCCATGGATGATGGCCCAGTTCACCGGCACCCGGCCGCGATATTTCGGCAGTAGCGAGCCGTGCAGGTTGAGGGCGCCGCGTCGCGGAATACCGAGCAGCGCCGCCTTGAGCATGAAGCGGTAATAGAAAGAGAACACGAAATCCGGCTTGAGCGCCGCGATGCGTTCCGCCAGCTCCATGCTGTTGGGGTTCTCCGGCGTCACCACCGGAATATGATTCAGTTCCGCGAGCCGCCGGACGCTGCCAAACCAGAGGTTCTCGCGCGGGTCGTCTTCGTGAGTCACCACCAGCGGAATCTTGACCCCGTGGGCCAGCAGCACCGACAGACAGCGCACGCCCACATTGTGGTATGCGAAAACGACTGCGCTGGTATCTGTACTTGAAGTCATTTCACAAATGCATACTGGAAAACCCCTCTCCCTCTGGGAGAGGAGCGAGGGGTGAGGGTTCGGCGGAACTGCCCGCGTTGGATCCCGGGCACACCCTCACCCTACCTTCGGGCACCCTCTCCCAAAGGAAGAGGGAAAGCAAATCCCCTCCCCGGTAGCGAGAGGGATTCATGAAAAAATTTCCGGAAACGAACGCAGAAAAACCATTCGCCCTGAGCGTAGCATCGAAGATGCGAAGTCGAAGGGTGAGGCCCTCCTGATAGAGAGTGTTTCGACCTCGCTTCGTTGCGCCTGGCCTGAGCGTAGCCGAAGGGTTCAACACGAACGAATGCATATTTTTGAGGTCGCTTCTAATCATCTGTGTTTTTCTTTTCCAGTATGGCTCGTATCAGGTAGCGCGGCCGGCGCTGTACTTCCTGGTAGATACGTCCGATGTATTCACCCAAAAGGCCGATGCCGAACAGCATGATGCCAATCAGAAAGAACACGATGGCAAACAGGGTGAATACGCCCTGTACCTGCGGTCCCTCGATGATGCGCTGCACTACCATGTAGACCACCAGAATACCGGCCAGGATGGTGATGACAAAACCGGCCACGGAGAACATCTGCAGCGGCATCACTGAAAACCCGGTGACCAAATCAAAGTTCAGGCGGATGAGCTTGTACAGCGAGTACTTCGACTGTCCCGCCTGTCGCTCGTTATGCACCACCTCGACCTCCACCGGCTTGAGTGCATACAGATAGGCCAGCGCCGGGATGAAGGTATTGATCTCACTGGTGTTGTTGATGGCATCCACCACATGCCGCGCGTAGGCGCGCAACATGCACCCCTGATCGGTCATGCGCACCTTGGTGATGCGCTCCCGCAGCCGGTTCATCAGGCGCGAGGCCAGCTTGCGCCAGGTCACATCCCGGCGCTTGCGCCGGATAGTCCCCACATAGTCGTAACCTTCGTCCATCTTGAGCAGCAGGTTTCCCACTTCTTCCGGAGGATTCTGCAGATCCGCATCCAGAGTGACCACACGCTGGCCGCGTGCGGCGCTGAAACCCGCGAGTATCGCGGCATGCTGGCCGAAATTGCTCTGCAGCAGCACCACGCGGGTGTGATTCGGCCGCTTTTCGAACTGCTCACGCAGCAATGCGGCAGAGCGATCCACACTGCCGTCGTCCACGAACACACATTCGTAACTACGCCTGAGCGCATCCATGGCGGGGTACAGGCGCATGAACAACGTTGGTAACGATTCTTCCTCGTTATATACGGGGATAACAACCGATACTTGCGGTAAGCGGTTATTTTTTGGTTCTGGCATTTCTGTCTCCCCGGTTCTTAATTTTTCAGACATGCGGCGAGCGCCTCGCACACCCGCTCAACATCGGACATAACCATGGCCGGGAACAAGGGCAGCGTAACCGTTTCGCGGCCGATGCGTTCGGCGTTCGGAAACCGGCCCTCGGCGTAGCCCATATTCCTGTACAGCGTGAACTGATTGAGAGCCTGGTAGTGAATGCCAAGGCCGATGCCACGCTGGTGCATGCGTTCCCGCAAGGTCTTACGGTCCGGACAACCGCCGTTATAGTGCGGCAGCAGCGTGAACATGTGCCAGCTGTGGCCTTCGTCGCCGCGGGCCGGCACCACGCCGAGTTGCTCGTCGCCCAGCAACTCGAAATAGCGGTGCGCGAGCTGGCGGCGTTTGCGGTTGAATTCATCCAGGTGTTTGAGCTGGCCGAGACCCACCGCTGCGGCCACGTCCGTCATGTTGTGCTTGCTGGCGGCGCGAGTAACGTCCATGGTGCCATCCGCAAATTTTGTGATGCCGTGGAAGCGCAGGATTTCAAGCATCTGCGCTTCTTCCGCGCTGGCCACCGACACCGCCCCACCCTCGATGGTGGTGAGGTTCTTGTTGGCGTGAAAGCTGAACACCACGATGTCGCCGAAGGAACCGAGCTTGCGACCCTTATATAAGGTGCCGATGGCCTGGGCGGCGTCTTCCACCACCCGCAGCCGGTGCTGTTTCGCCAGCGCATACACGCCGTCCAGATCCACCGCCAGGCCATTCAGATGCACCGGCATGATGGCGCGGGTTCTGGAGGTCAGCACCGCGGCCGTTTGATCCAGCAGCAGGCTGCGGGATTTCAGATCCACGTCCACCAGCACCGGCTTCGCCCCCAGGCGCACCACCACGTTGGCGGTGGCCGCAAAGGTCATGGCCGGCACGATCACCTCGTCGCCGGGTTGGATGCCCGCCATCACCAGCGCCTCTTCCAGCGCGCCGGTGGCATGCAGAAAAGCCCGCACCCGGCGCTCGCCGCCAAGATAATCACACAGGCCCTGCTCGAACTGCTCGACCTTGGGGCCGGTGGTAATCCAGCCGGAGCGCAGCACCTCCGCCACGCTCTCGATGGTTTGTTCGTCAATTGTCGGTCGTGTAAACGGCAGGTAATTGCTCATCGTGCTCTCTGATTCTCCGTCGCCAAGGGATTGCCGCCCTACGGAAATTTTAACGTAGGGCGGCATACCCATGCCGCCGTTTCATGTCGGCAAAGGATTGCCGACCTACAAAACCATGCCAATCTGAAAATCAGAGATTTTGTTCTGTGGCTAGGAAAAAATGGCCGGGAAACCGGAGCGTACACAATAGTACGTGAGCGACGTACAGGGATGTACAAGTGCTGCGCGACCCTTGGAAGCCCCCGCAGGGGGAGCAGGCACGACTGCAAGGATACAGGAGGTAGGGCAACGCCGGGAGCAGTTGCCGAGGATGCCGGGAGCTGCGATTTCGAGGGCATTTTTAACAACGCCAGTGGACAAAAGACCGATTTTCTAACCACGTGCCACCAGGTACACGCCGACGATGATCACCGCGATCCCGGTGAGCCGCATGGCGCCCAGGGACTCGCCGAACAGCGCCCAGGCCGCCACCGCGGTGACCACATAGCCCAGCGACAGCATCGGGTACGCGATGCTCACCTGCACCCGCGACAGCGCCAGTATCCATACCACCACGCTCACCACGTAACAGGCCAGTCCGCCCAGGATGTACGGCTCGAAGGCCAGCTTCCAGCCGGCGGCCAGAACGGTATGCAACTGCAATTGTATGACACCCATGTGCCGCACACCGGCCTTGAGCAGCAACTGCGCGGCGGCGTTCAGCAGCACGCCGGTAATCACCAGCAGGAAACTCACGAGGTTCATGGTTTTCTCACCACTATGCGTTCCGGATCCCGAGCGATAATCTGCATGGGCACGCCCTTATTTTCCAGCAGTTGGTAGGTGGCCGTGGGCATCACCGCCAGCGCCTGAGGATCGTTCTGCCAGCGCTTTATAAAACTATCCATGTCGGGAATCCACTTCTGCGGATCGAGGCGGATGCCAAAACCCAGTTCGCCCTGATAAGCCACCAAGGTCAGGGTGCGCTTGAGATAGAACGGCAGCGACTGCTGATAATCATCAATGCTGTAGAACGGGATGCCCGGTTTGTTATAGACACTGATCTGCCTTGCCAGGGAATGGCCGGAATAGACCGGCGACAGGACTTGCGCGCCGCTGGTGAGGGCCTGGGTGGCCAGGAATAATCCGGCGCCGATCAGCGCCAGGGCCGAACCGACGGCGCGGAAATAGGCCAGAAAAAAAGCCGTGATGGCGATTATCAGCAGCAGCACGCAGGACACTACCAGCCAGGGCAGGAATGCCTGGTAAAGTTCCAGGGACACGCCACCGCCGTCCTGTTGTATCAATGGCGCCAGCCACAGTCCCAGGATCGCCAGCAGCATGCACAGAGCCGCGCTGATGAGTGCGTCGCCGCGGCGGCGCCGCGCCAGCTCGCGCCCCACCAGCAAAGCCAGCGCCGGGAAAATCGGCAGAATGTAACTTGCCAGCTTGGAATCGGAAAAGGAAAAAAACACGAATACCACCACACACCAGATCCACAGGAACAGCGCGTGATTGAATCCCGCAGGCCGTTGGCCGGCCTGGGTGCGCCGCCATGGATGTAGTGCGGAACGCGCAAACTGCGGCCACCAGGGCAACAGGCCTAACAGCAGGATGGGAATGAAATACCACCAACTCCCGGGCCGGTGCGCCACCGGTGTCAGGAACCGGTAGAAGTGCTCGTAGATGAAAAAATAGTAGGGGAATTCCGGATTGCGCAGGCTCACTAGCACAAACCAGGGCGCGGCAATCACCAGGAAAATCAGCAGGCCGCCGTACCAATGCAGTTGCTTCCAGCGTTTCCAGTCGCGGGTAAGCAACGTATAAATGACAAACGCCAGGCCCGGCAACACCACCGCTTCAAGACCCTTGCTGAGCATACCCAGCGCCGCCGCGGCCCACGCCAGATACATCCAGCCGCGGCGCGCAGGGATGTTATCCGCATCCGCTGCCTGCATGGCCAGCAGAAAGGCGAACACCGACAGGCCCATGAAGAAACTCACCGCCATGTCGAGGGTATTGAAGTGCCCCATGATGACGTAATACAGGCTGCTGCCCAGCAGCAGCGCCGCGCACCAGGCGGTGCGCCGGTCAAACAGCCGCAAGCCCACCCACGCCGCCATCAGCACGCCCAGAAATCCGGTGAGCGCGGTCCACAGGCGCGACGTCCAATTGGATTCACCGAACAGCCGGTAAGCGATGGCGGTGGTCCAATATTGCAGCACCGGCTTTTCGAAATATTTAAAGCCGTCCAGTCGCGGCGTCACCCAGTCGCCGCTGGCCAGCATTTCCCGCGGGATCTCCGCGTAACGGCCCTCGTCGGTCTGGAACAGGTCGCGGTACTGGAGATTGCCGAACCAGATCACGGCGAAGCACATGGCCGCCAGGATCGCCAGGGTACGGGTGGAACTGAACATGCCTTTCCGGTGCAGCGAATCATTCTTGGTGGAGCGGCGCAGTATATATGAGAACACCGATTTCCGCCCCAAGCTGTTGTTTCCAGACGGGTTCACTCCCTGGCTCGCGCTGCTTCCCCCGCCCACTCGACCAACATGGCCGCATCGTCCAGTACTTCGGCGGGCGCTTCATAATACCGATGCAGCTCTTTCCGGCCGCGGGGATTAAACGGTCGCGAACCGGCTTGCACATATTTCTCGCGGCTGGATGCGTCGGTACGAAAATAAAGCACGCCGGTATGGACGATACCAAAAAATGCGCCATCGAGGTACAGGCCATGCCCGCCGAACATGGCGCGCGTGCTTATATTGTGCGCGGCAGTCAGTTGTTCCAGCACATAATCGAGAAATGAGGTACCGCTCACTGCTTTCTCAGAAAAGCCAAGTTATCAAGGCGTGTGCAGCCACGCCCTCCCCGCCGCCTCCAATGGTAGGTCGGCAATCCGTTGCCGACTCAAGAATGGCGGCCATGGGAATGCCGCGCTGCATCGGGCTGGCCATGCTCAGCCGCGCAGCGGCGCCGGCATGCCGGTTTCACGGTAACGACGGTAATCGCCAAGAATAACGGCATGATCGAAGGCCAGAGCCGGCGGCTTGAGCGCATCCATCACCGCCACCTTGCCGGCGTCATCGCCGGCCCGCGGTTCACCCTGCGCTTCCGCCACGTACACCGCACTCACGGTGTGGCCGCGGGCATCGCGTTGCGGATCGGAATAACAACCCAACAAGGCCTTGAGCTTTATCTTGAGACCGGTTTCTTCCTGCGCCTCCCGCACGGCGGCCTGCTCCAGGGTCTCGCCCAAATCCACGAAACCGCCGGGCAACGCCCAGCCGTGGGGCGGATTGCGTCGCTCGATCAACACGATGGGCCGCCCCGGCCGGTCAGTCAGTTCGATGATGAGGTCCACGGCGATGAGGGGCGTGACGGGTCTGGGCATGAGTCACCTGCGTTCAGGGCGATGAGTTTAACCCACGGCTCTTTAAAGTCCCTGCTTGAAGCGATGGATGAGGCGGCGGGATTTCTTGTCGGGGCGTTTGGCAGACGCAGGGCTCGCCAGGGCGGCGAGTCTACGCAGCTCCGCGTGGCGGGCACGGGTCTCGCGGCTGGCGGCGGTTTCTTCATACAGTATTTGTGCATCGCGGGCGGCGCCGCGTTTTGCGGACAGCCCACTCACAATGATTTCGTAACGCTCGGCATCGCGGGTGATTTCCAGCCGGTCGCCGATACGCAGCTCATGGGACGGCTTCGCGCGCTGGCCGTTCACATACACCTTGCCGCCCGCGACGGCGGCGGCCGCCAGCGTGCGGGTTTTGAAAAACCGCGCGGCCCACAGCCACTTGTCGAGGCGAATTTTCTGCAGGCCTTCATTCATTGATGATTTCCTCAGCTTGGGCCTGTTTACGCATCACTCGCCAGCAAATCGGCAAAGGCAGGGCGGGATTGCCATACCGCCCTCTTCAATGTCGGCAAGGGATTGCCGACCTACATTTGGATGCGCTTGCACGCTACTCACAATCAATGCCACCGTCTTTGATGTCGGCAAGGGATTGCCGACCTACAGGGCTGGGCTTAAGGCAGCGCGTTGATCGCAGACCTTGAAGTTGGCTGGAAAGCATGATCATCGGCATTCCAGCGCCCTGGCTTTTGCAGGCTGGTATAATTCCACGGTTCCCCTCCCCGTGCATACCGGAGCCCGTCGTGAAACAGGCTTTGCTCACCCACCTTCGCAAGGAAATCGCCGGCCTGCGCGCCGCTGGCCTCTATAAGTCCGAGCGCGTCATCAGCACGCCGCAGCAGGCCGACATCCGGGTAAGCAGCGGTGAAAGCGTCATCAATTTCTGCGCCAACAACTATCTCGGCCTCGCCAACAATCCGGAACTGGTAAAAGCCGCCCAGGCGGCGCTGACGCAATACGGCTTCGGCATGTCCTCGGTGCGCTTCATCTGCGGTACCCAGACGGTCCACAAGGAACTCGAAGCGCGGCTCTCGAAATTCCTCGGCACCGACGACACACTCCTGTATTCCTCCTGCTTCGATGCCAATGGCGGCTTGTTCGAGACGCTGCTGGATGAACAGGATGCGGTGATCAGCGACGCGCTAAATCATGCCAGCATCATTGATGGCGTGCGCCTGTGCAAAGCCAGGCGCCTGCGCTACCACAACAATGACATGGCCGATCTTGAAGCCAGGCTTATTGAAGCCAAAGACTGCCGCTTCAAACTCATTGCCACCGACGGCGTGTTTTCCATGGACGGCATCATCGCCAACCTCAAGGGCATCTGCGACCTGGCCGACAAATACGGCGCGCTGGTGATGGTGGATGATTCCCACGCGGTGGGCTTCATGGGTGAGCACGGCCGCGGCAGCCACGAATTCCGCGGCGTCCTGGGCCGGGTGGATATCCTCACGGGTACGCTGGGCAAGGCGCTGGGCGGAGCTTCCGGCGGTTATACCTCCGGCCACAGGGAAATCATCGAATGGTTGCGGCAGCGCTCGCGGCCCTACTTGTTTTCCAATACCCTGGCACCGGTGATCGCGGCCACCTCCATCAAGGTATTGGACCTGCTGGAAACCGGCGGAGCACTGCGCCAGAAACTGCATGACAACAGCCGGTATTTCCGCAGCGCCATGCACAAGCTCGGCTTCACGCTGGCGGGCGCCGACCACCCCATCATCCCGGTGATGCTGGGCGACGCCAAACTCGCCAAGAGCATGGCGGATGACTTGTTGCAGGAAGGCATTTATGTGATCGGCTTCTCCTTCCCGGTAGTGCCCCAGGGCGCGGCCCGCATCCGCGTACAGATGTCCGCCGCCCATGAGAAAGCACATCTGGACAAGGCCATCGCCGCGTTTGCAAAGATTGGAAGGAAATCAGGCGTGATTCATTGAATGGATTTGTGGGGGCGGCCGTACCGACCGCGAGAATCGCGGTGGAGACCGCCGCTCCCACATTAAGCCCGGATCTCCCGGTGGGAGCGACGGTCCCCGTCGCAATCAAGATATAAGAAATAACCGCAGCCGTTATGGCCGATCCCACAACAGGAATTACCGCGGTCCGGAACCGCTCCGTAAATTACTTCGAGGTCTGTCACATGAAAGCACTCGTCAAAGCCAAGGCCCAGGAAGGAATTTGGCTGCAGGACATGCCGAAACCCGGGATTGGTCCCAACGATCTGTTGATAAAAATAAAGAAGACCGCCATCTGCGGCACCGACATCCACATCTACAACTGGGACGAGTGGGCGAAGAAGACCATCCCGGTGCCCATGACCGTGGGCCACGAATTCGTGGGAGTGGTGGCGGAGATCGGCAGCGAAGCGCAGGGGTTCAAAATCGGCCAGCGGGTTTCCGGCGAAGGCCACATCACCTGCGGTCACTGCCGCAACTGCCGCGCCGGTCGCCGGCATTTGTGCGCCAATACCGTGGGCGTGGGGGTGAACCGGCCCGGTTGTTTTGCTGAGTATCTCGCGATTCCCGCCGTGAACGCCTATCCATTGGCAGACGCCATCTCCGATGACATCGCGTCATTTCTGGATCCGTTCGGCAACGCCACCCACACGGCGTTGTCATTCGATCTGGTGGGTGAAGACGTGCTGATCACCGGGGCCGGCCCCATCGGCTGCATGGCGGCGGCCATCGCCAAACACGTGGGCGCACGCTACGTGGTCATCACCGATGTCAACGATTACCGTCTCGGGCTTGCAAAAAAAATGGGGGCCGCCCGCGCGGTCAACGTGCAGAAGGAAAAACTTGAAGACGTGATGAAAGATCTGGGCATGCAGGAAGGCTTCGACGTGGGCCTGGAGGTGTCGGGCAACCCACAGGCCTTCCGCCAGATGCTCGCCAACATGGTCCATGGCGGACACGTGGCGCTCCTCGGCCTGCCGCCGGCCGAGGTGGCGATTGACTGGAATCAGGTGATCTTCAAGGGCTTGGTCCTCAAGGGCATCTATGGCCGCGAGATGTTCGAAACCTGGTACAAGATGGCGGCCATGCTGCAGAGCGGACTGGATCTCACGCCGGTGCTCACCCACCACTTCCCCGTCAGCGACTTCCAGAAAGGCTTCGACGTGATGCGCTCGGGACAATCCGGCAAAGTGGTGCTGGATTGGTCCTGAACTCAAACCCGGTTTCCAAACCTGATTGCCGGCGTACCGTTCAAATCCTGATGCGATGCGCGGCGGAAGGCAGACCCCCGGGTAAGCGTTGACTGCGCCGCCTCTGCGGTACAGGCTTTTATCCGACGGCTGTCGGCGGAGAATCATCGTGCTGTTCCTGTGGCTGGCGGATGCGGTCGTCAGCCTGCACCTCGCTTTCGTAATCTTCGTGGTGGCCGGCGGGCTGCTGGTGTTGCGCTGGCGGTGGATTGTCTGGCTGCACCTGCCGGCCCTCATCTGGGGCGCGCTGATTGAATTTACCCATGGGATCTGCCCGCTCACCTATCTGGAGAACTGGCTGCGGGGCCTGGCGGGCGTCGCTGCCTATCGCGGCGACTTCGTGGAACACTACCTGCTGCCGATACTCTATCCGGCGCACCTGACCCCGGATATCCAGATTGTTCTGGGCTTCCTGGTGATTGGCATCAACACCGCCATCTATGGGTGGTGGCTGGCCCGCTCACGGCGTGCGGGCCGGTGAATACCCGGAAAATCATCGTTGAATTATTGACCCTGGCGGCCCGTATCTGAAAATTAAAAAACTGGGGTACGGAGGTATCCGGGAACGGCCAAACACAGTCGGCCGAGAGTATCCTAGCGCCTCGACTGAAGGGCTGATGGGGATCCCACATGAATGACAAAACAGCCAAGGGCGATTCAGATTTGGCAGCAAGCCTGATCCTGGGTGAGGCCGCCAAGGATCCCAAGCTGAAAGCGCGCGCCGCGGAATATCTCGACGAGCGCATTGCTCTCGCCAAAGCCCAACAAGAGCAGTTTAAAGTCGAGCGTGAACGCAATCAGCGCGAGGCCGCGCTGCATGATCTGCATGCCGAGAATCTGAAGCTCCAGAATCATGCGCTGCGCTCCCAGCATAACCAGCTTCGGGCGCAACACCAGCATGAGCGGCTGCGCATGGTGTATCAGAGCGTGTTGAGTGCTATCGCCCTGACACTACTGGGCTTGATCGTGTATGCGGTGACTTCTGCCGCCACCGACCATTCGGTGGTGGTGAACCAGTTCCAGGTACCGCCCGCGTTTGTGGCTGCGGGCGAAAATGGCACGGTGGTAGCGAGCGAGTTCCTCGATCAGCTGCAGATTCTGAAAGCCAGTGCGCTCACCTCCCCGGACTCGCGTAGCTTGCAGGGCGCCTGGAACAACAATATCCAGTTGCAGATTCCCGACGTGCATGTGTCCCTGGGCGACATCCGCCGCACGCTGCACAGCTGGCTTGGCCACCAGATCGAGATCAACGGCGAGGTGGTGCTGCAGGACAAGCAGATCGCCCTCACGGTACGCGGCACCGGCTTTGCAGCCAGAACCTTCAGCGGCGCTCCGGCTGATTTGTCGAATCTCCTCGCCAACGCCGCCGAGTATGTGTACGTCCAAGCGGAGCGCTGACGGCGCGCCGTTTAGGCGCGCTCAAACGGAAACGCGATCACGTCTTCGATAGAACTTGCTTTCGCTGCCAGCATCACCAGCCGATCAAAGCCGAGAGCCACGCCGGCGCACGCCGGCAAACCCGATTCAAGAGCGGCAAGTAAAAGTTCATCCATCGGCACCGGTGACAAGCCCTGAGCCGCGCGCAATTCGAGATCATGTTCAAAGCGCTGTTGCTGTTCTCTTGAGTCCGCCAGCTCATGGAAGCCGTTGGCGAATTCCATGCCATTCAGGAAGGCTTCGAAGCGTTCCGCCACCGGCGGGTCGTCCGCGCGTATGCGCGCCAGCGCCGCCTGGCTGGCGGGATAATCGTAAACGAACGTGATCCGTCCCTGGCCCAGGGCCGGATAGACCAGGGTACCGGCGGTGAAATCCAGCCAGGCGTCGTAATCCAGATCAACCGCCGGCGGGGTAATGCCATGCTGCTGTAAGGCGGCTCGGCAATTCGCAGGATTGCCATTCAAGGGATTGAACCCGGCGTAGCGTTCAAAGGCTTGCCGATAGCTGAGATAGCCGGGCTCCGCATCCACATCCGGCAGCAGCCGGCACACCAGCTCCGCCACCTCCTGCATCAGACGGCGGTGATCGAAACCCAACCGGTACCATTCGAGCAGGGTGAACTCCGGATTGTGCTGACGTCCGGCTTCCCCGGCCCGGAATACCTTGCACAGCTGGTAGATATCGCCGACACCCGCCGCCAGCAGGCGCTTCATGTGGAATTCCGGCGAGGTTTGCAAATAAAGATTGCCGGTATGCGGTTGTTTCACGTAGAAACTGGCGATCTGACGATCAGTGGTACCGGCATGGGACAGGGCCGGTGTTTCCACTTCCAAGACACCGCGGGCGTCGAAAAACGCCCGCACCTTTTTCAGCAGCTCAGCACGCAGTCTGAAATTGGCGAGACTCGCGGTGGGGCGCCATGTCGCTTCCCGGCTCACGTCTCACTCTTTAGCCCGTGCCACATAGGTGGCGTTGCGCGTATCCACCTTGATGAGTTCACCTTCGTTGATGAACAAGGGCACGCGCACGCTGGCGCCGGTTTCGAGTTTCGCGGCCTTGGTGCCGCCGGTGGCGGTGTCGCCGCGCAAGCCCGGATCGGTTTCCGTGACCTTGAGGATGGCGAATACCGGCGCGGTGACCGCCAACGGACGGCCATCCCAGAGCATGACCTTGCAGGCTTCCTCGCCCTTCAGCCACTGGGGTGCGTCGCCCATGGCGGTGGCATCGGCGGCCAGCTGCTCGTAATTCTCGGGATTCATGAAATGCCAGAACTGGCCGTCGCTGTAGAGATACTGCACGTCCATTTCCACCACGTCGGCGGCTTCCACGGTCTCGCCGGATTTCATGTTGCGGTCCAGGACCTTGCCGGTTCGCAGGTTGCGGATTTTGACGCGGTTGAAGGCCTGGCCCTTGCCGGGTTTCACGAATTCGTTTTCGATGATGTTGTAGGGGTCGCCATCGATAATGATCTTGAGACCGGCCTTGAATTCATTGGTGCTGTAACTTGCCATGTTCTTACTGCCAGGTTGGATGCAAAATGGCGGCCAGGGCCGCCTGAAAGGGGCGTAATGATACGCTAACGCCCCCCTAGAAGGCAGCATTCCAAGGTTTGAACCATTCATGACCGCCCAATGGCAGACAGAATTGGCCGACGCCGTGCGCGATCCGGTGGAACTCCTGCGCATGCTGGAACTGGACCCGGCGCTGCTGGCCGGGGCACGCGCCGCCGGCAGGCAATTCCCGTTGCTGGTACCGCGGGCTTTCATCGCCCGCATGCGCAAAGGTGATCCCGCCGATCCGCTGTTGCGCCAGGTTTTGCCGCTGGCGACGGAACTCGAATCCGCCAGCGGCTTCAGCCACGATCCCGTGGGTGATCTTGCGAGCCGCGCCGCACCCGGCGTGCTGCACAAATATCATGGCCGCGTGCTGCTCATCACCACCGGCGCCTGCGGCGTGCACTGCCGCTATTGCTTCCGCCGCCATTTCCCCTATGCAGACGAAAGCGCGCGTCAGGCTGACTGGCATGCAGCACTTGATTACCTGCGCGCGGACGCCAGCGTGCATGAAGTGATCCTGAGCGGCGGCGATCCGTTGTCGCTCAACGACCGGATGCTGGCACATCTGGTGGCTGCCCTGGAACAGATACCGCATATCACCCGGCTGCGCATCCATACCCGCCAGCCCATCGTATTACCTTCGCGGGTCAATAACGCATTGCTGGCATGGCTGAAGAATTGCCGCTTGCAGAAAATCGTGGTATTGCACGTGAATCATGCCCACGAGCTGGACGTGGCTGTGACAGCCGCCTTGTCACGGCTGCGCGCGGCGGGCCTGACCCTACTGAATCAATCGGTGCTGTTAAGGGGTGTGAATGACTCGGTGGCGGAGCTTGCCGCGCTTTCCGAGGCGCTGTTCGCGGCCGGCGTGATTCCCTACTATCTCAATCTGCTGGATCGGGTCCAGGGGGCGGCCCATTTCGAGGTCAGCGAGGAACAGGCGGGTGTCCTGATACAGGGGCTGCGGACCAGGCTGCCGGGCTATCTGGTCCCCCGGCTGGTGCGTGAAATTCCCGGGGCAGCCAGCAAGATGCCGCTGATGGACATGCCGGCCCGTGCATCCACCAGCAATACCCTCTAAAATTCGCCCTGTTAACCAGCAGTTTTGAGAGGGATGCTCTTGTCGCCGCGGAACGCCCTGCCCATCCTCATCGTCACAGCCTCGCAAAACGAGGCCGAAGAGCTCAATGGAGTACTCCGTAAGGCGGGTTATCCGGTGCGCCCCCTGTGGGTGGCGAATCTCGATGACGCGGGCAAGAGCATCCAGGAGCAGCGGCCCGATCTGATCCTCTGTTCCCTGAGTGTGGTCGGCGCCTCTTTCCAGGACATCGTCAATCTGCGCGACATGGCGCTTCCCAATGTGCCCATCATCGCACTCAGCGACGCGACCGTACCGGCGGTGGTGGCTGAAATCATCAATACCGGCGCCCGCGATCTGGTATCCATGGAACAGACGGAACATCTCCAGGCGGTCGTGTCCCGCGAGCTCGAAGTTCTGCAGCTGGCCCGGGATCTGGAACAAAAAGGCCTGATTCTCAAGGAGTACGAACAGCGCATCGACCTGGTGATGAAGGATTCCAAGGATGCCATCGCTTATGTGGATAACGGCATCGTGCTGAACGTCAATCCGACTTTTCTGGAGCTGTTCGGCTATGCCTCCAGTGGTGAGATCGAGGCTCTGCCGGTGCTTGAGTTGTTCGCAAATGAATCCCAGAGCGCCATCAAGGACGCACTCAAAATTTCCGGCAAAGGCCAGACGGTCAAGCCGCTCAAGGTAAAAGGCAAGCATAACCAGGGCAAAACCTTCGAGACCACCATTGAGATTGCGCGCACCGAGATCGAGGGCCAACCGGCGCTCGAGATTGCCATCCGCGATGACAGCGACAGCAAGCAAGCTCAAGCGCATATCCAGAACCAGGCGCAGGTGCAGATTGATTTGCTCAGCCAGAAACTCGCGGCCAGCGTGCAGCAGCTCACCACCGCCCGCAACCTGGATTTACTGACCGGCTTCATCAACCGCATACACTTCGTCGAAGTATTGCGCCAGGAACTGGCGCAGGAAAAAAAACAGGTGGTGCGTGCCCTGCTTTATATCAAGCCGGATAAATTCTCAGCGGTATCCGAAAAGGTGGGCATTATCGCCAGCGACGGCATTATCAAGGGCCTGGCGGATCTGATACGCGCAAATGCCGCCAAGGAAGACATCGTAGCGCGCTTCGGCGGCACCGTTTTCACCATTATCATGACGCGTCACAAGATGAAGGAGATCATCAGCTGGACCGAAAAATTCCAGTCGCTGGTGGGCGCGCGGATTTTCGAATCCACCGGTAAATCCACCAGCCTCAGCTGCAGCATCGGCTATGTGCAATTGGATGAGCGCCATCACGATGCCGAAAAGGCAATCGCACATGCCCACGAAGCTTATCAAAGCGCCAGCGCCGGTGAGGGTGGCCAGATCGTCGGCTGGGCGCCGCCGGCCATGGATGCCCAGGGACAGGTCACCGACGCCGAATGGAAGCGGCGGCTGTCCGCGGCCCTCAAAGCCAACCGCTTCATGCTGGTCTACCAGTCCATCGCCAGCCTGACGGGGGACGCCATGGAAGCCCTGGACATCCTCTTGCGGTTGCGGGATGAGCAGGACGTCGAGATACCCGTTAAGGATTTTCTCCCGGCGGCTGAACGCACCGGCATGATAATTGCCGTTGACCGCTGGGTGCTGGAACGCAGTCTCAGGATGCTGACAGAACGCAGCGAGCAGAACCGCTCTACGCGCTTGTTCGTGCGGCTCTCGGACCAATCGCTGACCGACAAGAGTCTGTTGCCGTGGCTGGAAAAACTGCTGGGCGGCGTATTCTTCTCCTCTGGACATCTGGTCTTCCAGATCGCGGAAAAGTCCGCTGAAAAATACATCACCGATACGCGTGCGCTGGCCGAGGGCGCGCATCGCCTGCAATGCGGTTTCGCGCTCGAACATTTCGGCCTGGGCCACAATTCGCTGCATACCCTGGGGCTGATCCGGCATGTGGACTATATAAAGATCGACGGCAGCCTGACCGCCGCGCTGACCACGGACGAGGAGAAACGCGAGACCGTCCAGAAATTCATGGGGCGGGCGCGCGAGCTGAAAATCCACACGGTTGCCGAAAAGGTGGAAAAACCCGAGACCATGGCGGTTCTCTACCAGCTCGGCATGGAGTACATCCAGGGCAATTACATCCAGGAGCCGGACGTGGTCATGGGCAACGCCGATGCCACGCCGGCGGCCGCTAATTGATCAGCATCCCGCTGCCGTTTCACGCCTTCGGCGTCCTGCCGGGTAAGCGCGATTCCGGATACATCCCCTCCACCGTCCGGTAACCCCGCGGCAGCTTCAGACCGCGGCGGCCACGCTCCCCGGCGTAGTCCTTGAGTTCCTTCGGCGACAGCGTCATGTGGCGCTGGCCGGAAATAATCACCAGCGCCTCACCCTCCGGCACGCAGCTCACAGCCGCCATGAATTCCTCGCGGCTCGCGGCCTTCTTCGAGGGGATGCCGATGATCTTGTTGCCCTTGCCGCGGGCCAGCTCCGGCAGCGCCTTCACCGGGAACACCAATATATGTCCCGCGTTGCTCACCGCCACCAGCAGATCATTTTTGACGCTGGTCACCGGCGCCGGCACCAGTACCCGCGCATTCTTCGGCAGCCGCAGCGTGGCTTTGCCGGAGCGGTTGCGGGAAACCAGTTCACCGAGCTTCACCACGAAACCGTAACCGGCGTCGCTGGCCAGCAGCCATTTATCGTCCGGCTCGCCGATGAGCACGCCGGCGAAACTCGCGCCTTCCGGCGGCGTCAACCGCCCGGTGAGCGGCTCGCCCTGGCTGCGGGCCGAGGGCAGAGAGTGGGCCGGAAGCGTGTAGGCGCGGCCGGTGGAATCCAGGAACACCGCCGGCTGATTGCTCTTGCCGTAGGCGGCCGCCAGGAAACCGTCGCCCGCCTTGTAGCTCAGGGTGCGCGGATCCAGTTCGTGACCTTTCGCGGCCCGCACCCACCCGGCTTTCGACAGAATCACGCTGGTAGGCTCGGTGGGCAACAGCTGGTTCTCGTCAATCGCCTGGGCCGCGGGCGCGCGCTCCACCAGTTGCGAGCGGCGCTGGTCGCCGTAGGTTTCCGCATCCGCCGTCAGTTCCTCACGCACCAGGGTCTTGAGTTTGACCCTGGAGCCAAGGATTTTTCCCAGGGCCTCGCGCTCTTTGGCCAGTTCCTTCTGCTCACCGCGGATTTTCATTTCTTCCAGCTTCGCCAGATGCCGCAGTTTCAGTTCCAGGATGGCTTCCGCCTGGGTATCGCTGAGCTTGAAGCGCTTCATCAGCAACGGTTTCGGCTGGTCGTGCTTGCGGATGATGGCGATGACTTCGTCCAGATCCAGATAGGCGATCAGCAGGCCGTCGAGGATGTGCAGCCGCTTGTCCACCTTGTCGAGCCGGAATTTCAGCCGGCGCGTGACCGTTTCCACCCGGAATTCCAGCCACTCCGCCAACAGGTCCTTCAGGTTTTTTACCTGCGGCCGGCCATTCAGACCGATGACGTTCATGTTGACGCGATAACTGCGTTCCAGATCGGTGGTGGCGAACAGATGCGCCATGAGTTCTTCGCTGTCCACGCGGTTGGAGCGCGGCACGATCACCAGGCGCGTGGGGTTCTCGTGATCCGATTCGTCCCGCAAATCTTCCACCATCGGCAGTTTCTTGGCACGCATCTGCTGGGCGATCTGCTCCAGCACCTTGTCGCCGGACACCTGATAGGGCAGCGCCGTGATCACGATGTCGCCGCCCTTCTCCCGCATCCATTGAGCGCGCAAGCGCACTCCGCCGTTGCCGGTCTCGTAGATCTGCAGGATTTCGGCTTTGGGCGTGATGATCTCCGCTTCCGTGGGATAGTCGGGGCCTTTGATGTGCTCGCACAGCTCCTTGACCGTGCTCTTGGGCTGTTCCAGCAGCCGGATGCAGGCGCTGGCGATTTCTCTCAGATTGTGAGGTGGGATATCCGTGGCCATGCCCACGGCGATGCCGGTGGTGCCGTTCAACAGTACATTCGGCAGCCGCGCCGGCAGCAGCACCGGCTCCTCCAGCGTGCCGTCGAAATTCGGCTGCCAGTCCACCGTGCCCTGGGCCAGTTCCGAGAGCAGCACCTCGGCGTATTTCGAGAGCTTGGCCTCGGTATAGCGCATGGCGGCGAAGGACTTGGGATCGTCCATGGACCCCCAATTGCCCTGGCCGTCAATGATGGGATAACGGTAGGAGAACGGCTGCGCCATGAGCACCATGGCTTCGTAGCAGGCGGTGTCGCCGTGGGGATGGTATTTGCCCAGTACGTCACCCACGGTGCGCGCGGATTTTTTGGGCTTGGCCTGGTAATCCAGGCTCAGTTCCGACATGGCGTACACGATGCGCCGCTGCACCGGCTTCAGGCCATCGCCGATGTGCGGCAGCGCCCGGTCCAGGATCACGTACATGGAATAGTCCAGGTACGCCTTCTCGGTGAAAGTCTTCAGCGGCTGGCGCTCGGCGCTTTCGACGTCGAATAGCTGCTCTGTCATACACTGTCCTCTATGAAAACCTCGCACCCATTATCGCAAGTGCGGGTGTCAATAAATCATTTCAGCATCCACAGGAGACTGCAGGCATTGAAGATCGCGTGCACCAAGACCGCGGGTACCAGGCTGCCGCTGCGGTGTCGCAGTGCTCCCGCCAGCACCGCCAGCAGAAAAGCAGCGAATGCCGTGAACGGCCCGACCTCCAGATGAATCAGTCCGAACAACAAGGCTACCAGCAAAGCGGCCAGTGAGAGTGTTTTGGCCGCTACACGAAGTTCTAAATTCAGGTGCTTGGCCAGAACGGATTGCAGCAACCCGCGAAAGATGACTTCCTCCTGGATGGAGGACCCGACCAAGAAATAGACGATCAGCATCCATAGCTTGAGATGCCCGATGCCCAGGGGGTCGCCGGGAGAGAGGCTCTTATCAATGAAGGTCAGGACCAGCCCCAGCGGTATCCCTATCGCAATGGCCGCCAGGATGTAGCGGCGCTCACTGAGCCGGAAACCATATTCCCGCCAGCTTCCAGAATGAAATACTCGAATCGCAATGATGCCTATAGCAAGGGCGAAGCTGATGACGATGGTTAAGGGAACAGCCACCGCGATGCCAGGCTTGATGAATCCCACGATGGCAAACGTGGGTACATACACCAGAAGAAAAAATCCTATGACAAGAAGAATCCCTTTTAGCGCTTGTATCTTCATCGGTCACTTCTACTCCAGTAAGATTGTTGCCCACATCGGCTTCAGGCCGTCGCCGATGTGCGGCAGCTAGTGTAGGTATGGGCTGACGCAGGAAGCCCAACGAGATATCGAAATAGCTGTTTCCTTACCTGCGATTTCGTCAAACCGCCCGCCAATATAATGGAATATTCGCGGCTGTGGCGCTATGTTGGGCTCTCTTCGTCAGCCCATACCTACGTACTGGCGTTAGACTAAGCACCATGAGCCGCAAGCATGTCCGCATCAAACACATTCCGTCAGGCACTTTGATTGCAGAAGGGCCGGTGGGATGGGGCATCACGCCCTTCGAAGGGAACTTCTATATTCGCAGTAAGTACCTGACAACCGACGGCTTTCGCATCAACTACCTGCCGGGCCTGTGCCCCTACAAATTCCTGTATGTGTGGCTGGATTTCGTGACAAACGATGGGCACAAATCCAGAAATCTGGGCTGGCTGTATTTCCTGCCCAATCCCCTCTTCCCGTTCATCTGGTATCGGGTTGCCGTGCCCCGTTTTCATCCGGAAATCCAGGTGGAAGAATATGAAGCGGGAAGCTAGCCATAGGGACCCTCACTTAGACGGCGGGATTTGAGGGAGACCGTCACGATGACTGGAAATCCTGGATTGCCGGTGCTACAAAGACCGCTGTCATGTCGCCGTCGGTGATATTGAATAGCGCAGACATCCAGCTAATGCCTGTTAGCACGCACATTGCCAAGCAATCGTAGGAGAGTGATATGAGAAAACTCATTGCGTCCACATTTACATCCCTGGACGGCGTCATGCAGGCACCCGGGGGACCGACCGAAGATCCAAGCGGAAATTTCACCTTAGGCGGTTGGTTGTTTGCTTACATGGATGCGGAGGTGGATCTTTCCGGGTCAGGGTTCGACGGCAAAGACCGAGAACTGGTACTCGGTCGCAAAACCTACGAAATATTCGCGGCCTATTGGCCCTATCAATCAGAGGATAATCCGATTGCCAGGACCTTCAATGCTACAAAAAAGCACGTGGCGACCCGAACTTTGAAGTCATTGCAATGGAACAATTCATCGCTACTTGGCGGTGACATCGTTTCAGCCATAACCGCGCTCAAGGTCCAGCCAGGACACGACCTGCAAATCATTGGCAGCGGCAATCTGATTCAGACGCTGCAAACCGCAGCACTCATTGACGAATACCACGTTTGGGTGTTCCCGGTGGTTCTTGGCCGCGGCAAGCGATTGTTTGAAGAAGGTGCTAGGCCGTGTGCACTGAGGCTCGTGGCTTCGAAGTTTTCAAAAACTGGCGCGGTGATGAACACCTATGTTCCGGCTGGAGATATCCGGCTTGGCACACTTGGCTAGCAAGCGCAGCTTGGGCTGACGTTGCCGGTCTGCCCCATCGGCGGTACGCTTACGACATGCGACCCCTGCGGTATTCCATCAACGTCACATTGGACGGCTGCTGCGATCATCGTGTAATGATCCCGGACGAAGACTTGCATCGTCACGCGGTCGAGAACATCGAGCGGGCCGATGCCCTGCTCTTTGGCCGGGTGACCTACGAAATGATGGAAGCCGCGTGGCGGGTGCCGGCGCGGACGGGAGTGAGGCCGGATTGGATGGAGCCCTGGGGGCTACCCTTCGCCCGGACAATCGACGCGGCAAAGAAGTACGTGGTGTCGAGCACCCTGGAGCGGGTGGACTGGAACGCGGAGCTGGTGCGCGGAGATCTGGGGAAGGCCGTACAGCGGCTCAAGCAGGAGCCGGGCAAGGGACTGTTCACGGGCGGCGTGAAGCTGCCGCTGGCGATGGCGGAGCTGGGATTGATCGATGAGTACGAGTTCGTGGTGCATCCCAGGCTAGCGGGCCACGGGCCGGCGTTGTTTGCGGGGCTATCGAAGCCTATCGATTTGAAGCTCGTGAACCGGCTGGAGTTCGGCTCGGGGGCGGTGGCGATGCGGTACGAGCCGAGAAGGTAAACATCGGGATTGTTAGTAAGCATAGGTTGGGCTAAAGAAGGAAGCCAACGAGATATCGAAATAGTTGTTTCCTTACCTGCAATTTCGTCAGCCCACTCGCCAATATGATGGAAAACTCGTGGCTGTGGCGTTATGTTGGGCTTCCTTCGTCAGCCCAACCTACGTGCTGATTTAGCGATGCGGAGGAAAATGACAAAGTGAGGTCCTAATGGCAACGCTATACAAAATACTGACGCGACTCGCGATGGCTTGGGTCGTAATCGTCGGCGGCTTCTCGCTGCTCATCATGGCACACGGCGGACTTCTGTCTGACAGCGAAACTTGGGTTTTAGCCACGCTATCGACAGGTGTGCCAACGCTCCTAATCGGTACTCTGGCATGGATTATCAAGCCGCCATCGAGCGAACCTAACGCGGCACTGTTCTGGATATTTGGAATTGCTGCGCTGATTGTGATTGGAGGCTTTGGCGCGCGCCTATACACGGGGCACAACAAACGGCTTGAGCAAGTAAGAGCTGACGCTGCCTATCAAGCGATGGATGCTGCGTTCAGGGGCGAGCTTCGGAAATACTGTAGTGAGGCAGAAATCGCTCGGATGGACATTACCGATCCAAAGACAGGTTTCTCGCCGTGGATATACGTCGCAGAAACATCGGGGGAAACTCCAGCCAAGTTTGCTCAGGACTGGCATTGCCTGCATGCACAGAGGCCATCGGCTACGAGCCGGATCAATTCGCAGGCTTCCCGAGGATAAAGGGGACGCTACCCTCTAATCTTCGTTTTCTTAAAATAACCACGCAGCTAAAATACCAGAGTTCTTCTTATCAATATCTTGCGTATGTGGATGAATATTTTGGTACATGGAAATAAGGGTAACGGCCACTTTTCCACTTTTAATATTAGGTTTCACGAGTGCCTGATATGCCATTTGTCCTAAAGAAGGTATCTGATCACGGTACCAGCAACCCAATTGTTGCTCGGCTGGTGGTGCAAACAAGCGAAGTGATCAAATTCTTCAACATGCCGAAAGCAAAGCAGGATCGTGTGCTCGATATCTACATAAATATGGTCACACCTAGGCTTCTTCATTGCATGGAGATTTCAGAGAATATTGCTAAAGAGAACGATGAGATTAGATTTCGCATTAATGAGAACAGGATCAAAATCCAATCCAACGGCCGTGTTGTAGAGGTACCCCAGATTTCCCGCCTAAACGAACAAGTGGAGACCTATCTCTATAACGCAAAGTCGTTCCTCCGCGACTTAGCCTTGATCTTTGAGCCGCTCTTTGGAGTGCACTTTGACCACAGTCTATACCATGAGATTAAGTGCTGGTTTGATAAAGAGTTTGGGGCGAATACACCAATATCGGAACTTCTAATGGCTGACGCTACATGGCTGAAGCGCGTTGTCGATATGCGCAACGCTGTCGAACACCCGGAAGGCAAGCGCGGTTCACTACATGTCTTAAACATTGAACTGATAGGCCAAGACAGCAAACGGAGGACGTTTCAAGAACCTGTTTGGTTTCTCGAAGGAGAGCCGCAAGGTGGCATAGTTCCGGATATGCGGACGATGCTCGACAACCTTCTGATGTTTGGAGAGGACGTGCTTGTTGCTACATACATTCAATTGCACCCGAATTCGATAGTTCAGTTCGCGCAAATACCTGAACAGGATAGAGATCCCAAGTGCCCGGTGCGATTGAGAGCGATCCTGGATCAGTCGAAAGTGAAACCTAACAACGCCAAGCAGCCGATACCGCAAAACAGCGCGACTGATGGCGAACGTTAGGCACATATGAGAGTCTTCCACTTCCTCAGCTCTGAGTTCGGGCTCAAAGATATTAGGAAGCGGCGCCTCAAGATCGCTCGGATTATGGAGCTAAACGATCCATTCGAGTTCCTGGGTGTCGAGCTTTCAGATCCAGCATTACGGCGCGGGTTGCAAGAGGGCAAATCCAGGCTCTCGCAAGATAACGGATTACTTTGTTTTACGAAAAGCTGGCATAACCCCATTCTTTGGAGCCACTATGCGGACAAGCATCGTGGAATATGCCTCGGCTTCGACATGCCAGACGAGTATTTGCGTCAAGTCAGCTATGTCAACTCACGGCTCCAATGGCCAGCCGTGCTAGATGAGTCTTTTGTTAAACAGCTTCTTTTCACCAAGTTCGCTCACTGGAGCTATGAAGACGAGTATCGCTCTTACATCAGCTTAGACGAGCCTGAGGACGGCCTTTACTATGCGAACTTCTCCGATAACTTAGTGCTCCGACAGGCAATCGTAGGGCCGGAATCATCTATCAGCCGCTCCCAACTGACCGAGGCGCTCGGAGACATGGCTCCTCATGTAGATAGGTTCAAGTCTCGTGCCGCGTTCAAATCATTCCGTATCGTCGAGAACCAGAATGGAAGCTTATGGACCTAAAAATTCATTCAAGCCGACGCCGCTTCGCAGCGCGGATTAATTCCAGACCTAAACATAAAATAGTTGGAAAGGAATTGTCATGAGCGACGCTATTGAGAATCTGAAAGCAGCCCAGCAACGCGGAATGGCTGGGCGCCCGAAGGTTTGCGGCTGAGTTTGATACGTTAAGCCGACGGGAGACATGTCATGAAACGCACGTGGACAATTATTGGGGTAGCTGATGTAGCTCGCAGCTTCAAGTGGTACCAGACGCTCTTCGGCCAACAGTCTACGGAGCCGGCCCATAAGGACTTCGGGCAAATCTGCGACTTGGATGGCACGGTACTGCTCTGCCTGCACCAGTGGGGTGCCCATGAGCATCCCCCTTTGATGAGCCCCGATCACGCGCAGCCCGGCAACGGCCTGCTATTGTTTTTCCGTGTCGATGATTTTGACGCGGCGGTGCCAAGAGCACGGACGCTCGTCACCCGGCTTGAAGAGGAGCCGCACAAGAACCCGAGTACCGGGACCATGGAGATTGCACTCCGGGATCCAGACGGGTATTACGTCATGATCAGTGCGCTTGATGCAGCATGAGCGAGGACCTTGCAAACCAGGATCCCCGGCTATTGCGCCGTCTGCTGCGCGCCAAGGACCGGATGGATGCCGCATCACACGAAGACTGGCCCGTTCAGCGGCTGGCGCGCGTCAGCCACGTATCAGAAGCCCACTTCGCGCGCTCATTCAAAGAAGCCTTCGGCGTCCCACCGCACCGCTACCTGCTTACGCGGCGCATCGAGCAAGCCACGGCACTGTTGCGCGACACCGACCTGCCCATCAGTGAAATCGCGTTGCGCACGGGCTGGCAGAGCCTCGGCACGTTCGGGCGCATTTTCCGCGATATCACCGGCCAGAACCCGGGTTCGATCCGGGCGCGTACACGCGCCGCGGCGCACGGCATCGGCAGCGTACCGAATTGCATCCTCAGCGCCGCGGAGCGTCCCGACCTCAAAACCGCAGTTTCGGAGAAGCGGCGGCGCTCGCAGCGCGGTATAAATAGAACTCCACCAAAGGAGATCAAACATGAGTCAAGGCGTACAAGTAGTCGGTCTTTACGTGCGCGATCAGGATGAGGCGCTGGCGTTCTATACACAGAAGCTCGGGTTCCGTGTGCATACGGACGTGCGCAACGGCGAGTTTCGCTGGCTCACGGTGCAGCACCCGGACCAGCCTTCGTTCCAGCTGGGGCTGTTCATACCCGGGCCGCCGGTGCACGATGCCGCGACGGCGCAGTCACTGCAGGCCATCGTCGCCAAAGGTGGGATGCCGCCACTGATACTGGCCGTGGACGACTGCCGCGAAGCGTATAAGCGCATGCGCGCATTGGGTGTGGAATTCACGCAGGAACCCATCGAGCGCTACGGGAAAGTGGACGCGGGCTTTCGCGACCCCTCGGGTAACGGATGGAAACTGATCCAGTCTCTGAAGTCCAAATGAACTGGAACCATTGGGACCGGAAGCCAACAGTGTGATCGGGGTAGGCTCAGCCTAAGCATTTGATAAATCCATGCGGAATGTAACCAGACTAGACGTCACTTCGACATCTAGTTAAAGTCAGGCCACACACACACTTCACTTCGCTGCTGATGAAAACAACACATCGCATTGTTCTTGAGGAAAAGCCCCAGCCCAAGGACATCAATGCAGTCGTTCAGGGTCTGATGGAGTTCAACAAGCTGCATACCAATGGTGCGGCGCCGGAATATTTGCTGGCCACAGTCCGCGATGCCCAAGGCGCTCTCCTGGGTGGCTTGTTCGGCGCCAGTTACCTGGGCTGGCTGCAAGTCCAGGCTGTCTGGCTGCCCGATGACCTGCGCGGTCACGGATACGGCACGGAACTCATGGCGATTGCGGAGCGCGAAGCCCGGCGCCGTGGATGTACACGAGTCCACCTGGAAACTTTCAGCTTTCAGACCCTGCCGTTTTATGAAAAACTCGGTTACCGGGTGTTTAGCCGGCTGGCTGATTTTCCGGTAGGCGGCGCTCGCTATGTGCTCACCAAGAACCTGTCGGGTGCGGCCTGACTCTCAATACCAACAGACGGTCTGCCCGCTTTGCTTGAACGAAAGCCAACGAGATATCAAAATCAAAGTTACGTTGGGCTTCCTTCGTTAGCCCAATCCATGCACGGAAAATAAGGCACAAACGACAGTATCCAGCACAACCGGCAAACGGAGACAGCCATGCCACAACGAGACGATAAACGCACTGCTTTGCTGCTCATGGACCTGCAGCGCGGCATCGTCGAGAACTATGCGCAACCTGATTTACTGCCGCGCATCCAGCGTGCCATCCAGGCGGCGCGGCGCGCGGAACTGCCCGTCATTTGGGTACGGGTGTGTTTCCGTCAAGGCTATCCGGAAATTTCGCCGCGCAACCAGAGTTTCTCCACCATTCGGCAGACCGGCCGCTTGCTTGAAGGAGACGAACAAAGCGCCATCCATCCAGCTCTCGGGCCGGAGAAAGGCGACGTCATCATCACCAAGCGCCGCGTGGGCGCCTTTTCCGGCAGCGACCTGGAGGTGGTGCTGCGGGCCGCCAACATCGAAACGCTGGTGCTGGCGGGCATCGCCACCAGCGGCGTGGTGCTGTCCACCGTGCGTCTGGCGGCGGACCTGGATTACCGCTTGATCGTGCTCAAGGACGGCTGCACCGACCAGGACCCGGAAGTGCATCGAATGCTCATGGAGAAAGTCTTTCCGCGCCAGGCCACGGTCCAGACCATTGACGAATGGTGTGCTTCCCTTTCTGCATAAATATCCGCACAACACCTTGCGTTGGCCGCGGTAGTCGGCCTGTCTGAATTATCGCTTCCGGTCGGAACAACCGTGGGTCGGAGCAAAAATCCCGCTGCCTACCCCATCGGGCGTTGATCCGTTTTTTGGCAGCTTGAGTGATTTACGCACCGGGCTGGCACAAACAAATGTAACTATTTGATGAATCAAAAAAATGTGTAAAAATAACGCCGCGGCCCGAATTACTGCTTAACATAGGCCATTGTCCCCATTCAAACCGAAGTTCCAAGGAAGGAACCCAATACCCCACGCAGAGGTGCCCGTCGCGCGGCGAGCAGCGCGCATTGTTGCGAAGCACATCAGGATTTACCGGGAGACTCTAATCAGTCCGCATCCAAGTCAGTTTCAGGTTAACGAAGCCTGGATTGTATTCAAGCTCAATGATGCGCCGGTAGCGACCGAGAAAGACGGCGACTTCAACGTCTTCGCTCTGATGGATGCGGCGAGCTGCTTTATTCTGGGCATGGAGCTCCTGCGCGTTGATGCGGCGGAACCCTCGCAATTAGTATCCAAGCGCCTGCTGAAAGGCGGGTGGTCTCACAAACAGCAATTCCCAAAGAAACTCTTTATTCCATCCAATCAGACGGCAGACATTCTCAGCACGGAAGCCGGGCGGCATGGAATTGCCGTGGTTCGCGTTCCGGAAGAGCAGCTGCTGGTGTTCATCGACGAAGCACAACGGGGCTTTCAGGAACATGTCAGCCGCAGCCGGATTCAGTAACCCCCTTCAAGTGCCGGGAAAGGAACGCATATAGTGCATGAATATCCTTATGCGCCTGCTGAGATGCCGGAAATGGATCGCCTCCTGTATCGTTGACATCCGAAGAAGGCGTTTTTTACAATCCCGGCGTCTGATGACGTCAGGCGGAATGGAATCAATTTTCACAGCAACAAGGAGGTTTCCCATGAATGCTTCCCTTTATCAGCGACTCGGCGGAACGGACGGCATCCGTGCTCTCGTCGATGACGTCGTGGCGCTTCACCTGGAGAATCCGGCGATTCAGGCGCGCTTCCGCCCATACCTGGAGAAACCCGACAAGGTGACCCTGGTCAAGCAGCACACCTGCGAGTTCTTCGAGGCGGAAAGTGGCGGTCCGGCACAGTACACCGGCCGCAGCATGCGCAAAGCGCACCAGGGCATGAACATCAGCGAGCAGGAATACCTGGCGGCGATGGACGACATCGTTTCCGCCATGGACAAGCACGGAATCGATCAGGTCACAAAGAACGACGTGATCGCGATTCTCTACTCGCTGAAGGGCAGCATCATCCGGGTATGATCCGGCCCTAGACCGCAGTCGGGCGGGGCGCGCCGCAAACGCCCCGCCCGTTAAAGGCCAGGCACGGTGTCCGGCACCATTTGCCACGGAAGGCACGTCATGAACCCGAATGACCCGGATACCCTGCTCGGCCACCGGCTGCTTCAGCTTGGCGTGCTGCTGTTTCTAATCGGATTGCTGATCGGTTCTGAAATTATCGCGGCGGAGACCGACGTTCCTACACTCCTTCCATGGGGGAGCACGGGCGTAAGGCCGACGAACGTGCAGGCCTTAGATGACTGGATTGCTTCATTGCACACTTGAAACCGGCGGCTCCAAGGCGGACATTATCAGGGTGTGGGATTCGTTTCCGGCAACCCTGGTTTGAATTCAGAGGAGGCGCAACATGAAAATCGGAGTTTTGGGTTCGGGTATCGTGGCCACCACGCTGGCCGGAGGTTTTCTAAAGCACGGTCACGAAGTCACGCTGGGCACGCGCACAGTATCCAAGCTCGCGGACTGGTCCAAGAAAAATCCCAAGGCTAACGTCGCCGGTTTTGCGGAGACGGCAAAATTCGGTGAACTGGTGATCCTGGCGGTAAAAGGAACTGTCGCGCCGGAGGCGTTGCGGGCCACCGGTATTGCGAACCTTGCCGGCAAGACGGTCATTGACGCCACCAATCCCATCGCCGACGCCCCGCCCGTCAGCGGCGTACTGAAATTTTTCACCAATCTCGATGAGTCGCTGATGGAACGGCTACAGCGGGAATTCAAGGAGGCCCGCTTCGTCAAGGCATTCAATTCCGTGGGCAGTGCCTGCATGGTCAATCCCAAGTTCAAAGGCGGCAAACCCACCATGTTCATTTGCGGCAACGACGAAGCGGCGAAGAAAACCGTGGGAGGTATCCTGGATCAATTCGGCTGGGAAACCGCGGACATGGGCAAGGCCGAGGCGGCGCGCGCCATCGAACCCTTGTGCATCCTCTGGTGTATCCCGGGCTTTCTGCGCAACGATTGGAGCCATGCTTTCAAACTGCTGAGCGATTCCTGAAAGTTTCCGGAGGCTGAAACCAATGTTAATGCAGCCATTTGCAATACCGGCAATACTTCTGTTTCTGGCCGCCGTTCCGCTCGTCATGGGACTCGTCCCACGAAACGGGTTCTACGGTTTCCGTACACGAAAAACCCTCGCGGATGAGCGGGTGTGGTATTCAATCAACCGATTCGCGGGTGTTGTCATCATATTGGCGAGCCTGGTGTATGCGGCGGTGGCGATCATGTGGCCGTACAGCAAGTCGGCGAGCGATAACTTTGATATCTGGCTCATACACCTGACAGGGTTTGTGCTGCCGCTGTTTATAGGGCTGGTACTCACATTTGTATACACAAGACGGCTATAAACAACCTAAGGAAGCTCTGATTAATTCGTGTTTTCGTAAATACGAGTATTGTAACTTGTTGATGTATATAGGACTGCAATTACGCAACTGCTATTATTCAGAGCTTCCCTAACAGCATTGAACAGGGAAAATGCGATCCTGGCTATTCTTATTTACAGTTATTATATTATAGTGAAGACAGGTCGATAGTGTAGTTAAGACCCATAGCTATCCACCGTCGAGTGACCGTTGAAAGTCTATCGTTTGAAAGGATGCGGCGACAGACGAATCATCAACAGCATCCGTCGACATGAAAGGAGTAATGACCATGCACATAGTCAAGGACGACGTGAATGTCAAAATGGAAATCCCGGGTGCGATCATCCGTCAACAGATGGATTTCGGCGACGCCAGCGGATTAGGCAAGTTCAGCTGCGAATACTTCACACTCTCGGCAGGCGTCGATACCACCCCATTGTTCGAAGGCCTGGAAGGTAATCTGTGCCAGTGCCCCCACTGGGGCTTCGTCTTGCGCGGCCAGCTCACAGCGACCGATGCAAAAGGCGCCAAGGAGACGGTCAAGGCGAATGATCTGTTTTACTGGCCGCCCGGCCACAACGTGAAGGTCCATGCGGATGCCGAGATCATCATGTTCAGTCCCCAGCGCGAGCATAGCCACGTCATCAACCACATGATAAAGAAGGTGAACAATGAAATCTAAGATCGCATCAGAACTGATAATTGCATATTTGCGCAGGTAGTATTTCCACTAGGGTATATCTGTAATTAATAGCGATACCGCCATATAGCTATGGTGTGCTAGTGCATCGCTTTATGTTGTAAATCCTGCACTTCAGCTAATATTCCGTTCGGGAGTCAATGGTCTTATAACCAACAACGGAGAAACATCATGGATCAGCAAACGAAGCTCAAGTATCTGAAGATCGCGCTGGTATTGGTGGGAATAATATTCATCGCCGGCATTTACCCGCTCATGATGATCTGGCCGTCCGGCTGGTCCTGGAACACGGGCCATTCGGATTATCCCCTGATGATCATCGGCATTTACGCGACACTCGGCGTGTTCCTGATTATCGCCGCCCGGAATCCACTCGCGCATCTCAGCCTCATCTGGTTTACCGTCTGGTCGAGCCTGGTACATGGCGGAATCATGACCGTTCAGGCCTTCGTTTATCCCGAACATCATGGCCATCTTCTGGGAGACGTGCCCGCGCTCTTTATCGTCGCTATCGTGCTCGCCCTACTGACTCCCCGGGGCGGGAATGCAAAATCTCAGCCACGCGCGGCCTGAGACTTAGTCAGCCCGGGCGCTTTGCGGGCAGGCTTCTACTGCCCGCAAAGCGCCGCCGGTCGCCGCGTACCGCCGATCTCAAAGCCCGTTGTATCGCACAAGGGATAAGCGCGCAGTACCCATTTCATCAGATTGAGAAGAGCCAAATCATGGAAATCGGCCAGATCGCCATCACCGTCAGCGAGGTTTCAAAAGTGCTGCCTTTTTTCCGCGACCTGCTGGGTTTGAAATTCCTGTTCAACCCCAATCCCAATCTGGCTTTCCTGTCCGCCGACCCGGTGCGCATCATGCTTTCCACGCCCCCGGGGATCCAGGGTGGCAGGCGCCAATTCCATCCTTTATTTCAAGGTCAGCGACGTGGTCGCGGCTCACGCCGCCCTGGTCAGGAAGGGAGCGGTCAACGAGCGCACGCCGCAGCGGACGGCGAAGTTACCCGACCACGAATTGTGGATCGGTTTTCTGCGTGACCCGGACGGCAATCGGGTGGTTCTCATGGAGGAAAAGCGCCAGCCGCGATCGCAGGTTAATTTGAACGCAGCAGGAGCACTATGAAAACCATCCGGGTCAAGGTCAAGCCCAGGGCGCGCGTCAGTGCACTCGAAGAGCCGGATGCTGACGGCGTGTGGCTGGCACAGCTGAAATCACCGCCGGTGGATGGCAAGGCCAATGAAGAACTGATCGCACTGGTCGCGCAGCGCTTCGCGTGCCCCAAATCCGCGGTTTCCATCAAAAGCGGTGCCACCGGCCGCATGAAGCGGATTCAGATTAAAGTGTCTTGAATCGAGACCGCTTTGTGTAGGAATGGTATACAGATTTGAAAGTGGGGTGATAGCCGGCACTCTGTTTGCCTGGATATATCACACACTCGCGAACAGGCACCCGGACGATGCAGTCTGATCTGGTCGTTGACGGAGATTCTCGATGGCGAAAGTATTGGGTATCGGAGGCGTCTTTTTTAAGGCGCGGGATCCGAAGCGGCTCGCGACCTGGTATGCAACCTGGCTGGGTCTTGAAATTGACTCCTCTTTCGGCGGGGCGCATTTCCGTCCAACTAGCTTGCCTGAAAAGACATGTACCGTTTGGGCACCGTTCAAGGAAACCACCGATTACTTTGATCCTTCAATGCGTCCGTTCATGATCAACCTGATTGTTGACGATCTTCCCGGAGCACTGCGTCAAGTCACGAAGGGAGGTGCAAGCCTGGTGGGAGACCCGCAGGAATTGGAATACGGAACGTTTGGCTGGTTTATTGACCCGGAGGGAAACAAAGTCGAACTCTGGCAACCGAAGTAGCTTGAAAAGCCAGGGTATAAATTATGCAGGAAGCGAATGAGGGTGAAATGAAGTACCTTGACTACAGGCAACGGCTCTCACTAGAATCTGAACGTTTAGTTCAAATTAGCATATGAATTACTCACTACAGGGAGGATTATGTCATGGGACGCAGTCTTGCATTTTTGTACGGTGCAGTTTGCTATTTGATCTTTTTCCTCACATTTCTCTATGCGATTGGATTCGTCGGTAATCTGGTTGTGCCGAAGTCAATTGATTCGAGCACAACAAGTCCGCTCGGTCTAGCGCTGCTGGTTGACGTGCTATTGCTTGGCATCTTCGCTGTCCAGCATAGTGTCATGGCAAGGCCGAGTTTCAAGCGTTGGTGGGCGCAATTTGTCCCGCAGACCATTGAACGCAGCACTTATGTATTGCTATCAAGCCTCACGCTGATTCTGCTCTACTGGCAGTGGCGGCCAATGACTGGAGTGCTTTGGGACGTCGAGAACATGGCGGGACGCACTGTCTTGTGGGCGCTCTTCTGTATAGGCTGGGTGATCGTGCTGACCGGCACATTCTTGATCAATCACTTTGATCTGTTTGGCCTGCGACAGGTCTACCTGTATATGAAAAGGCAGGAGTATACCCATCTCAGTTTCAAGACACCGTTTCTCTATAAGTTTGTACGGCACCCGATCATGCTGGGGTTCATTGTCGCGTTTTGGGCGACACCCCACATGTCAACCGCCCATCTGCTGTTCTCCGTTGCCACGACTGCTTATATCCTGATCGCTCTTCAGCTCGAGGAGCGCGATCTGGTGAGCTATCACGGCGCAGCCTATGAAGAATATCGGCGACGGGTTCCGATGATTCTCCCGTTCCTAAAGAAAAAGTGAGCGGCTAGCATAACTACCCAGTCAATACGGACGCCGTGACAGTGGCACGCCGCTGTCACGGCGCCGGTTATACGGAACGTTTGGCTGGTTTATTGATCCCGAGGGAAACTAAGGTTGAACTCTGGCAACCGAAGTAGCTTGAAAAGCCAGGGCATGATTGGGATCGGGTTCAGCCTAAAGTTTACTGAAAGCGTGTTCATAATACCGGCTGGATTCCCCTTCTCCGGCCATTTATCTCTATCGCTAGCGCACGGTACGGAAGATGTGATCCCAGAACACCGTGGTGACGCCGAAATTACAGGGCTGTTGGGAATGATGATGCGTTGCATGGCGGCGTTTTGCCCGATGCAGGTATGAATTCGGACGCGTGCGCCAGTTATGGGTCGCATGATGCACCGTGACATACCAGAGATATCCTGCCGCCAGTCCACAAGTGAGGCCACTCGCCAGATTAAAGCCCGCCTCTCGCCACAGCGGTAACAGCAAAAACCCACAGATCAGAGCCCCGGTCACCCAGGTGGGCGTACCGATTTTGGCGCTCGGCATGGCATGGTGCAGATCATGCAACTTGCGAATCAATACAATGTGGTGGAATGCGACTCGATGCAGCCCGTATTCAAGCAAGGTCCAGATCGCAACCCCGGTCACGCACAGCAAAACCCAGAGCAGCCAGGCCGCCGGCGTATCGCGGGCTATCGCCACGCCTGCCAGCATCAGCAAAAATATTGGGTAGAATACAAAGTCGGCGTAGTAACCGGCCTTACTTAATCGCACAAAGGTGTTCATTTCATCCTAAGCGGTAAAATTTTGGACCGAAGTGTCAATGTGAGAGTCGTTTCGATGCGTGCCTGATGAATCCCAGATGGAGAAATATAGGCCATCGCCCCGAATGCTTGCAAGCCAGGCGCCCAGTGTAATCATGATTCGTACCACGATTGCGGATGCCGAGGAACTATTTATGGCGCCCGCTGCCTAACCACAGCCGGATACCGCGTTTTGTGAAAATCCGTCTATATTTCAAGGCGTCAGGTGAGCCTGTGGGGCTGGAAGGGTAACCGGCATCGTGTTAATAGTGCCCATAGGGCTGCTTACGCCTCAGCCAGATTGCCTTTCTTCTCCAGCCATACTTTGCGGTCACCCGCACGCTTCTTGGCCAGCAGCATGTCCATGAGCTTGTCGGTATTGTCCTTGGCCTCGATGGTGAGCTGCACCAGGCGGCGCGTATCCGGCGCGATGGTGGTGTCGCGGAGCTGTTGCGGGCTCATCTCACCCAGGCCTTTGAAACGGGTGATCGTGACCTTGCCTTTCTGCTTTTCGGCGGCAATGCGGTCGAGGATGCCCTTGCGCTCGGCCTCATCCAGGGCGTAGTACACGTTTTTGCCGATATCCATGCGGAACAGCGGCGGCATGCACACGAACACGTGGCCGCGCTGTACCAGCGGCCGGAAATGGCGCAGAAACAGCGCGCACAGCAGCGTCGCGATGTGTAGGCCGTCGGAATCCGCGTCCGCCAGGATGCAAACCTTGTGGTAGCGCAGGCCGGTCAAATCGCTGGAACCCGGCTCCACGCCCAGGGCCACGCTGATATCGTGGACTTCCTGGGAAGCCAGTACTTCGGCGGCGTCCACTTCCCAGGTGTTCAATATCTTGCCGCGCAACGGCAGAATCGCCTGAAACTCCCGGTCGCGGGCCTGTTTGGCGGAGCCGCCGGCGGAATCGCCCTCCACCAGGAATAATTCGGAACGCTCCGGTTCGCCACTGGTGCAGTCCGCCAGCTTGCCCGGCAAAGCCGGACCGCTGGTGACCTTCTTGCGCACCACCTGTTTGCTGAGCTTGAGGCGCTGCTGGGCGCTTTCGATGGCGAGCTGCGCGATCTGTTCGCCCGCTTCGGTGTGCTGATTGAGCCACAGGGCCAGGGAATCCTTGACGATGCCGGAGACGAAGGCCGCGGATTCCCGTGATGACAGCCGTTCCTTGGTCTGGCCTGAAAACTGCGGGTCGCTCATTTTCACCGACAGCACGTAAGCGGCGCGGTCGCAGATATCTTCGGGTGCAAGCTTCACGCCGCGCGGCACCAGGTTGCGGAACTCGCAGAACTCGCGCACCGCGTCCGTGAGTCCGGTGCGCAGACCGTTAACATGCGTGCCGCCCTGCACCGTCGGTATCAGGTTCACGTAGCTTTCGGTGAACACTTCGCCGCCCTCCGGCAGCCACACTACCGCCCAATCAGCAGTCTCTTTCTCAGCCTCCAGGCTGCCGGTGAACGGCTCATCGGGAATGAACTCGCGGCCCTCCAGGGACTCAATCAGGTAATCCTTGAGGCCGCCGTGATATTGCCACTCCTCCTTTTCCAGGGTCTGCTCGTTGATGAACTTGACCGTGAGGCCGTGGCACAGCACCGCCTTGGCGCGCAACACATGCTTGAGCTTCGGTATGGAGAATTTCGGCGAGTCGAAATACTTGGGATCCGGCCAGAAGCGCAGCCGCGTGCCGGTGTTGGCTTTGCCCACCTCACCCTGCTGCTCCAGTTTCCCGACGCGCCTGCCATCCTTGAAAAGCATGTGGTAGTTCTTGCCGTTGCGCCGCACCCAGACTTCCAGCTTGCTGGATAGCGCATTCACCACCGACACACCCACGCCGTGCAGGCCGCCGGAGAAGCGGTAATTCTTGTCGGAGAATTTGGCGCCGGCGTGCAGACGCGTGAGGATCAGCTCCACACCGGTGAGCTTTTCCGTGGGGTGTAGGTCCACCGGCATGCCGCGGCCATCGTCGTTGGCCGACAGTGAGCCATCCTTGTGGACGATGACTTCGATTTTTTTGGCGAAGCCGGCGATGGCTTCGTCCACACTGTTATCGACGACTTCCTGGGCAAGATGGTTGGGGCGGCTGGTGTCGGTATACATGCCCGGCCGCCGGCGAACCGGGTCGAGACCCGACAGGACCTCGATGTCGGCGGCGTCGTATTTGGCGCTCATGGGTACGGGTTATTTCCTGGCTGGTTAGCAAACCCTGTGGTTCGCGCGCTGTGGATTCTAACCCGATTCCGCCGTGCGCTTACAGCAAATTCCTCAGTCCAGATCGGCGAGCAGCGACGCGCGTAAGGCGCCCGCTACCGGTGCAACACTGTAATTGTAATTGGCGTGACTCACACCGGCATTCAGGTCAGCACCCGCCTGCAGGGCCCTGACCATGACGAGGGTCAGCTCGAATCGCAGGAAATGCACGGCTGAGGTCTTGTCGGCATTCTCGCGCGCCATATCTTCATCGGCGATGGCATACACCGGATCGTGGCCTGCCACCTGCACCCAGGTCTTGTCCTCGATGCCCATGAGCTTCTTCAGTGCCTGCTGGCGCTCCGCGATGTCCTCGAACTCGATAAGCATGGTGGCTTTCCAATTCCTGCCACCGGGAATGAGCGCGTTGTAGGTATTGAGTTCGTCCTGGATGCTTTCCGCCTCGAAAATGCGTTCGGCCCGCAGCATCTCCTGCACCTGGTATTGCATGCTCAGGCGATCCTCGAACAGCAGACGCATATGCGGACCGATCTGCAAATTGCGGTTTTTCTTATGCGCCATCACCTGCCCGCGAAAAGCGGTGCGCTTCTCTGCATATTCTTCGAGACTCCAGAGATCCTTGCGTTCAAGCTTGCGCATGTTGCCGGCGGACCTTATTTGCGGTCGGTGATGGGGTCGTCCTTGAACAGATAGTCCCGCAGCTGGTGGTCAAAACGCGGATTGCGGCGGCGGATCCACTCGAGCACCATGGAGGCATGCTCCATTTCCTCGTCGCGGTTATGCGCCAGGATGGCCGCCAATTCCTTGTCCTTGCAGGCGGCCACCCGCTGGTTGTACCAGTCCACCGCTTCCAGTTCCTCCATCAACGACACCACTGCCCGGTGGAAATCGCGGACTTCATCGGACAGCTCCTCGATCGGTTCATGATAGCCTTCACTTGCCATGATTGTTCCTCAATATCCAGACAATAAAGACAAAATTGAGTTTAACCGCCCCGTGAAAAACCACCAATAGTTCAGTCCGATAATCCGTAGGCCATGCGCAACAGTTGCAGGGGTGATTCCGGCTCACGCCGGTCCGGCAGGCCGTTTTGGATCTGCTCGGCCGCCATCGGACAGTCGCTGAAATAGTGATCGCAGCCGGAAACCGCCACCCGCTCCATGACCGGCCGGCCGATTTTCATGGAGACTTTGTGAAACTCGCTTTTCACCGCATACGTGCCGTTGTGGCCGGAGCAGCGCTCAATGGCTTCCACCTGCGTATCCGGCACCAGTTCCAGCAATTGCTTGGTCTTCAAGCCAATGTTCTGCACGCGCTGGTGGCAAGGTACGTGATAAGAAACCTTGCCGAGTGATTTCTTGAAATCGGTTTTCAGCTTGCCGGCCCGGTGACGCAGCATCAGGTACTCGAACGGATCGTAGATATTGTCCCTGACCTTGCTCACCTGCGCATCCCCGGGAAACATAAGCGGCAGTTCCTGTTTGAACATGAGCACACAGGACGGAATCGGCGCCACGATGTCCCAGCCTTCGTCCACCAGCTGCGCCAGCATCGGGATATTTTCCTGCTTGTTTTCCCGGATGGCATCCAAATCTCCCAGCTCCAATTTGGGCATACCGCAGCAACGCTCCCGGGTGGTGAGGCGCGTGGGAATGCCGTTATGTTCCAGCACCGCCAGCAAATCCGTCACCAACCCCGGCAGGTTACGGTTGCCGTAGCAGGTCAGGAATACAACGACCTTGCCATGGGTGCTCTCCGCCGGTTCCACCGCGGTCGCCAGCGGTGTGTGGTGCTTGAGTTGTTTGCGTGCCGTGTCACTGTGAAATTCCGGCACCACGGCATCCGCATCGATGCCGAAAGTCTTGTCCAGGAGCTTGCGGACCGTACGGTTCCGGTTCATGGCGTTCACGCTCTGCGCCACGATGGGAATACCGGCAAACTTGCCGAGTTTTTCCGGCGAGGAAAGCAGCTTGTCGCGGAAGCCTGCGCCTTTGCTTTTGAACTTGAGGGCCTTGGCGCGCAGCATCAAGTGCGGGAAATCCACGTTCCAGGGATGCGGCGGCACATAGGGGCACTTGGTCATGAAGCACAGATCGCAGAGGTAGCAGTGATCCGTCACCTCCCAATAGACTTGCTTGTCCACCGAGGCGAGCTCACCGCTGTCAGTGCCATCAATGGCATCGAAGAGCGTGGGAAATGAATTGCACAGGTTGAAGCAGCGCCGGCAGCCCTGGCAGATATCGAAGACGCGCTCCATCTCCGTAAGCAGCGAATCTCGGTTCCAGAAATCCGGGTTCTGCCAGTCGAGCGGATGCCTGTTGGGCGCTTTGAGACCGCCTTCACCGGACATGCGCAGCTCCCCCTTCCCGACGAACAGGATCAGTAAAAGCGCGGGGACGCCTAACGCGCACCCCGCTCAGGGACAACACACTATTTACCGAGGGTATCGAGCGCCTTGGTGAAGCGGTTGGCGTGGGAACGCTCCGCTTTGGCCAGGGTCTCGAACCAGTCGGCGATTTCGTTGAAGCCTTCCTCGCGGGCGGCCTTGGCCATGCCCGGGTACATGTCAGTGTACTCGTGGGTCTCGCCGGCAATGGCGGCCTTGAGGTTCTTGTCGGTGCTGCCAATGGGCAGGCCGGTGGCCGGATCGCCTACCGCTTCGAGATATTCCAGGTGGCCGTGGGCGTGGCCGGTCTCGCCTTCCGCGGTGGAGCGGAACACGGCGGACACGTCGTTAAAGCCTTCCACATCCGCCTTGGCGGCGAAATACAAATACCGGCGGTTGGCCTGGGACTCGCCCGCAAACGCGTATTTCAGGTTTTCCTCGGTTTTGCTGCCTTTCAATTGCTTGCTCATGATTTCCTCCGGGTAATATTGAGGGAAAGACCGGTCCCGCCAGGCTCAACCCGACAGGCTTAGACTAAGTCTAAAAGTAGCTTCAATTTAGCCCTGCCGCCGGGGGATGTCAACACGCCAAGTCATGTTTGACCCTATCAGTTGCGACGTGTAACTTGCCCGGCCTCACTCAGGAATACGCCGTGGTCAAACCTGCCAAATCAGCTACCCCGGACTTTGAAGCCGCCCTCAAAGAACTGGAGAAAATCGTCGCCACTCTGGAAAAGGGCGACCTCAGCCTGGACACCGCCCTGAAACATTTCGAGCGCGGTATCACGCTCACGCGTTTATGCCAAAGCGCGCTGAAACAGGCGGAACTCAGGGTGGAGATGCTGATTGAGAAGGATGGCCAACAGAAGCTGACCGCCCTGGATACCGAGGACGAATAATTCATGTCCTTCCGGGAACGAGTGCCGGAGTATTCAAGGCGCATTGAAAAAGTTCTGGACCGGTGGCTGCCAGCCGCGGACAAGCCGCCGCCGCGGCTGCATGCGGCCATGCGCTACGCGGTGCTGGGCGGCGGCAAACGTCTGCGGCCGCTGCTGATCTACGCCGCCGGCGAGACCCTGGGCGTGCCCGCCGAACGGCTGGACGGCCCGGCAGCGGCTGTGGAAATGATCCATACCTATTCCCTGATTCATGACGACCTGCCGGCCATGGATAACGACGACCTGCGACGCGGCCGGCCTACCTGTCACAAGGCCTTCGACGTGGCCACTGCCATTCTCGCCGGCGATGCCCTGCAGGTGCTGGCGTTCCTGATCTTGGCCGAGGACCCGAGCATGACGGTATTGCCGGCGGCGCGCGTTGAGATGATCCGCAGCGTGGCGGTGGCCAGTGGTTCCACCGGCATGGCCGGCGGGCAGGCCATGGATCTGGCGGCCGCCGGCAAGAGCTTGGGTCTCGCAGAGCTGGAACTCATGCATATCCACAAGACCGGCGCCCTTATCCGCGCCAGCGTGTTGCTGGCGGCCCAGGGCCTGCCCGGACTGGCGGTTGAGAAACGCACCGCCCTGGACCGTTACGCCAAATGCGCCGGTCTCGCCTTCCAGATCCGCGATGACATCCTGGACGTGGAAGGCGAGACCACGGCCCTGGGCAAGCAGAGCGGCGCTGACGCCGCGCTTAACAAGCCTACCTATCCGAGCGTACTCGGTCTGGAAGAATCCCACCGGCGCGCACGCGATCTCCACCACGCTGCGGTCGATGCACTCGTGCCTTTCGGCGAGGCGGCCGAACCGCTGGCCTGGCTCTCGGAATATATTGTCACGCGCAGTAATTGAGTTGAAGGCCTGGGCATAAAGCTCGGATAATGGGGCTACCACGCAACAGGCCGCCATGACCGACCTTTCCGCTTTCCCCCTGTTGGCGCGCATCAATTCGCCTGAAGACCTGCGCGCACTCCCGGAAGCCGACCTGAAAAAGGTGGCGGATGAGTTGCGCGCGTTTTTGATTGAGACCGTCAGCAACGTGGGTGGACATTTCGCCGCCGGTCTCGGTGTGGTGGAACTCACGCTGGCGCTGCACTATGTGTTCAACACACCCTATGACCGGCTGGTATGGGATGTGGGTCATCAGGCCTACCCACATAAAGTGCTGACCGGGCGCCGGGATCGCCTCGATACTATCCGCAAATGGAAAGGTCTGGCGCCGTTTCCAAAACGCGCCGAAAGCGAATATGACACCTTCGGTGTGGGCCATTCCAGCACCAGCATCAGCGCGGCTCTCGGCATGGCGCTGGCAGCCAAACACAAAGGTGAAGATCGTCACGTGGTGGCGCTCGTCGGTGATGGTGCCATGACTGCGGGCATGGCCTTCGAGGCACTCAATCATGCCGGCAGCCTGGATGCCAATCTGCTGGTGGTGCTCAACGACAATGACATGTCCATCTCCGGCAACGTGGGCGCACTCTCGAATTATTTCGCGAAAGTACTTTCCGGCCGCGTGTATTCGCACATCCGCGAGGGCGGTAAAAAGGCCCTGTCCATCATGCCGCCGGTACGCGAACTGGCGCGGCGTTCCGAGGAATTCATGAAGGGCATGGTGGCTCCCGGTACGCTGTTCGAGGAACTGGGATTCAATTACATCGGTCCAGTGGACGGCCATGACCTGGCGACGCTGGTGAAAACCCTGCGCAACATGCGCGCCCTCAAAGGGCCGCAGTTTCTGCACGTGGTTACCCGCAAGGGCAAGGGTTACGAGCCAGCGGAACAGGATCCCATCAAATGGCATGGCCCGTCGGCATTCAACGTGGCCACCGGCGAGATTCCACAGAAAGCCGCCGTCAGTCCCAATTACTCGGAGGTCTTCGGTCAGTGGCTGTGCGACATGGCGGAACGGGAAACACGGCTGGTGGCCATCACTCCCGCCATGCGGGAAGGCTCCGGTCTGGTTGACTTCGCGCAACGCTTTCCGGATCGCTATTTCGATGTGGGTATCGCCGAGCAACATGCGGTGACCCTGGCTGCGGGCCTCGCCTGCGACGGCCTGAAACCCGTGGTGGCCATCTATTCCACCTTCCTGCAGCGCGCTTACGATCAGTTGGTGCATGACGTGGCGCTGCAGAATCTGCCGGTATTGTTCGCCATCGACCGCGCCGGCCTGGTGGGACCCGATGGTCCCACGCACGTGGGTAGTTACGATTTCACCTACATGCGCTGCCTGCCGAACCTGGTGCTCATGGCTCCGGCGGACGAGAACGAATGCCGGCAGATGCTGTATACGGGTATGCTGCTCAACCAGCCGGCGGCGGTGCGCTACCCGCGCGGCCGCGGGCCGGGTGTGCGGATCGAAAAGCAGATGCGCGCGCTGCCCATCGGCAAGGCAGACATCCGGCGTCGCGGCAAAGGCACCGCGCTGCTGGCGTTCGGTGCCATGGTGGAGGCGGCGCACGCCAGCGCCGAAAACCTGAACCTGACGCTGGTCAACATGCGCTTCATCAAACCGCTGGATGCAACCCTGATCCTGGAGCTGGCGGCCTCACACGATACCCTGGTCACCATCGAAGACAACGCCATCGCCGGCGGCGCCGGTAGTGCCGTCAATGAACTCTTGATGTCCCACGGCCTGCGCACACCCGTGCTGAATCTCGGTATCCCGGATGTGATCGTGGAGCACGGCTCGCGGGAAGAGTGTCTCAAGGAAGTGGGCCTGGATGCGGCAGGTATCCGCCGCGCGCTGGAAAAGTGGCTGGATTCACGTCAGCAGCGCCAGCCGCGCGCCGCCGGCCGCTGAGCGGATCGCCCTCCCAGACTCCGGTTATGCTAGCCTAACGATCCGTATACACAGTCCGTGCGCCGCGGTCTGCGGCCGCCAGTGGAAAATCCCGGTTCCCGCCCCCTGATCCGCCGGTCACCCACCCACCCTGGGAGGTACGTCAGATGGAGGACTTCAACATGACACCCAGCCACCCGGCCGAGGCCGAACTTCTGCCCATCGCCGATGTGCAATCGAGCGCCGATACCCGCCGCATACCCATCAACAAGGTTGGCATCAAGGACATTCGCCATCCTATCCGGGTGCGGGACCGTTCCGGCGGTGAACAGCATACGATTGCGACCTTCAATATGTACGTGGATCTGCCGCATAACTTCAAGGGTACGCATATGTCGCGCTTCGTGGAAATACTCAACCACTATGAGCGCGAAATTACCGTGGAATCATTCAAGGAAATGCTGACCGAGATGAGCGAGCGCCTGGGTGCCCGTTCCGGCCACATCGAGATGCGCTTCCCCTATTTCATCACCAAGAAAGCGCCGGTATCCGGAGTGCAAAGCCTGCTCGACTACGATGTCACCTTCATAGGCGAACGCAAGGATAATCAGAACTGCCTGCGCATCAGGATAGTGATCCCGGTGACCAGCCTATGCCCCTGCTCCAAGGAGATTTCCGATTACGGCGCACACAACCAGCGTTCTCACGTGACGGTGAACTGCAAGACCCACGGCTTTATCTGGCTGGAGGAATTGATCGATGTAGTGGAAAGGGAAGCTTCCTCGGAACTGTTTGGCCTGCTGAAGCGTCCCGACGAGAAGTATGTTACCGAGCGCGCCTATGACAATCCCAAGTTCGTGGAGGACATGGTGCGCGACATTGCCATGAAACTGAATACCGATGAGCGTATCCGTGCCTACAGCGTGGAATCCGAGAATTTCGAATCCATCCATAACCATTCGGCTTATGCCATGGTGGAGCGGGACAAGGACGCGGAACCCAGAAACGCGGTGGCCATGTCCAAGTAAACTGCGGCCTCAGGATTCAGCGGAGCTGGCGGATTTCGACGTAGCGTCCGTTTTGCGCTCACCACGGGTCAACCGCTCAATGAGCGTCTTGAGAAACATCTTGTGGAAGCGCAACTGGCATTGCAACGAAACCTGATCGATGAGCGTTGAATTCACGCGCAGCACGTTCATGGTGGTTCGAGCCGTAATGCCAGCGAGACTGCGGCCCTGTTCCAGATAAGGGGCCTCACCGAAACAATCCCCTTCCCCCAAAATGCCGATGCTCCTGTCGCCGCGGCGCACCTCGGCACCGCCCAATACGACGATGATGTAACAATCATCGAGCTCGCCTTCCACCAAGATATGTTCGCCCGGGCCGTAACTTTGCCAGCGGCTGGCATGCAGCACTTCATAAATCTCCGGATAACTGAAATCCTCGAAGAAGCGCAGTCTGCGCAGGATATTGAAGCGTTCCTGTTCCGCCATTTCCTCGGACAGCTGATCGAGGGTGCGTACCGCGCGCATCAGATCGGTGGCAAATTCCAGGCCGTTGCGGTATCGCCGCGCCGGATCCTTTTCCAAGGCTTTGCACACGATCTCTTCCAGTACTCCCGGCACATCGGAGCGCAGACGATGCACCGGCGGCGGGGTGGCATAGACGATCTGGTGCACGAGGCGTGAAAGATTATCCCCGTAGAACGGCCGCTTGCCGGTCAGCAGCTCGTACATCACCACGCCCAGGGAGTACAGGTCGGTCTGCACGGTGGAGGGTTGCTGGCGCATCTGTTCGGGCGCCATGTAGCTGGGCGAACCTACCAGCCCCTTGAGTTGTCCCTCCTCGTTGCCTGCCATGTGGGCCACGCCAAAATCCACGATGCGCACATCGCCTTCTACGGTCATGAGAATGTTGCCGGGCTTGATATCACGATGCACCAGCCCCTTGCGATGGGCGTAATCCAGGGCCTTGGCGCACTTGAACACGACTTCCACCACCTTGCGCACCGGCAGCAGGTTGTCGGCGCGACAGAAGATCGTGAGCGGTTGTGCAGCGCGCACGTACTCCATCACCACGTAGCAATGGTCCGCATCCTCACCGGCATCGAAGATGGGCAGAATGTTGGGATGGTTCATCTTGCCAACGAGGTAGGCCTCGTTGAAGAACAACTTGCGCCGTGTACGGGTTTCCTTTTCGGTGGCATCACCGTCGAAGTTGTAGAGCTTGATGGCCACGTCCCGACCCAGGAACGAATCGTGACAAAGATAGACCGTACCGGTGGCACCGCGCCCCAGTTCCCGGGTGATGACGAACTTGCCAAGCTTGGCAGGGGCGTTCATGGAGGCTCCGTCTGACGTGTGTGGACCTTTTACAGCCCCGGCCGGAGGATGTCCAGTGTATGCATGCCGTTATCAGGCTCGGGCCATTTTCATAATCAGTGTCACTATATATATGATGAGTGCAGCGGGAACCGCGGCCACCACATCGTCCAGCATGATACCCAGACCGCCATGGAGGTTGCGATCGAACCAGCGAATGGGCCAGGGTTTGAGGATATCGAAGAAACGGAACAGCGCGAACCCCAGAACCACCCACGGCCACCCATGAGGCGCGAATGCCATGGTGGCGAGAAAACCCACAACCTCGTCCCAATTGACGGCGCCTGGATCCTCCATACCCAGTTTCCTGGCGCTATAGCCGCAGATGTATATCCCAGCCAGAAAGAGCAGCAGGGTGATAAGCAGATACGCCCAACGAGGCACCGGCATCAGCAGCAGATAGATGAGGACTCCCACCAAAGTACCGATGGTTCCGGGCGCTTTCGGAGACAGACCGCTGCCGAACCCATAGGCCAACAGATGAATTGGATTGCTGAAGACTTGGCGTGCACTCAGTTGCTTTTGCATGTATTGGTTTCTAAAAGTGTTGGTAACCGGTGAACGTCAATGGCCGGTCCGTGCCGTCGGCCCGGACGCAGCGCAATATTTTGGCGGTGGTGATTTCGCCTATGCGCGTTACACTGCTATCGAATTCATGCGCATGCGCGCTCAGCATCGGCACTCGCGCTGCGGGGACGGTAAAGCACAGTTCATAGTCATCTCCACCGGTGAGCGCCAGGTTCACGGCCTGTTCCCGGGCGCAGTGCGCCAGCAGCCACTGCGAAAGCGGCAGTTCGTCCACCGACAGGCGCGCTCCCACGCCGCCGGCTTGCAGAATATGGCCCAGATCCGTCGCCAGTCCGTCCGACATATCGATGGCGGCACTGGCGATACCGCGCAGCGCCAAACCCGCCCGGATGCGTGGCTCCGGATAACAGAACTGCCGTACCCCGGGATTGACAGGCGTGTTCATGCCGTGCGACTGCAGGTCTTGCAGACCCAGGGCAGCGTCGCCCAACCAGCCGGTCACGTAGATCTGATCACCTGCCTGCGCACCTGAACGCAGTAATCCCTTGCCGCTGGGCACCAAGCCATGAACGGTGACCGTGATGTTCAGGGGACCGTGCGCCAGGTTTCCACCCACCAGAACCAAACGGTAACGCTGCGCAAGTTCAAAGAACCCGCGCGCGAATTCCTGGAGCCAGCCGTCATCCGCCTGCGGCAGAGTCAGCGCCAACAACGCCCATGCGGGTTCCGCGCCCATGGCAGCCAAGTCGCTCAAATTGACCGCCAGCGCCCGATGCCCCACAGCCGCGGCCGGCATGTGCTGCGGGAAATGCACGCCCGCCACCAGTGAATCCACCGAAGCAACCATTTCCATCCCGGGCGGCACGTGCAGGATGGCGGCATCGTCGCCTATGCCTAGGGAAACATCATCCCGATGGATGACTTGATTGGTAAAATACCGTTGGACGATCTCAAATTCGTGCATGCGATCAACCGGCGCCAATACCCAGCCCCCGCTCAACGGCCCGCAATCCGGACGCAGTCCGGTCCAATACCGCATTGATATATTTGTGGCTGTCTTCCGCGCCGAATTTCCTGGCCAGTTCCACCGCCTCGTTGAGCACTACGCGATACGGCACATCCGGGCGCGCGCTCAGTTCATACGTGCTTAGCAGCAATATGGCGCGTTCAATGGGATCCAGTTGCGTCGGCGGACGATCCAGATAAGGCGAAAAGACAGCGGCCAATTTATCGCTGCTGGCGATGGTGCCACGCAAGAGCTCCTCGAAATAGTCCGTATCGGCATCCTTGGTATTCTGGCTAGCGTACAACTGGGCAATGATGTCAGCGGGTAACGCGCCGGAAAGTTGCCACTGATAAAGTCCCTGCAGGATCAGCCGCCTGGCACGTGCGCGCGCTCGTGCGTTGTGTTTGGAGCTTGCGACCATGGCTCAGCCAAGTTTCCGGAACAGATTGGCCATTTCCAGTGCCGCCAGGGCCGCATCCGCGCCCTTGTTGCCGGCGCTGCCGCCGGCGCGTGCCAACGCCTGCTCGGCAGTGTCGCAGGTGAGCACGCCAAAAGCCACCGGCACTCCGGTTTCCAGCGCTACCTGGGAAACACCGCGGGCGCATTCACCCGCCACATAATCGAAATGCGGTGTCTCGCCACGGATGACCGCACCCAACGCGATGACCGCGTCCTGCCCGCCGCCGGCAGCCAGCTGTTTCACCGCCGCAGGGATTTCAAATGCACCCGGCACCCGCACCAGTGTCAGATCCTCATCCCGCACGCCCTGAGCATGCAGGGTTTCCAAAGCCCCGCTCACCAACTTGTCCACCACAAAGGCATTGAAGCGTGCCGCCACGATAGCCACGCGTGCGCCGCTGGCGGCGGTTTCGCCCTCGATAATTCCGGGATGAGTGCCCATACTAAAGAACCGGTTGGAATCCGTGCGTATTCTAACCGAGAGCTGCCGCGTTGCACGACGCGTCAGTGGAAATGCTTGGTGAAGGGCCCCGCCGGTTCACCTGTGCGCGGGCACTCTCCTGCCGTGCAAGCATGGGCCAAGAACGTCAGTTGAGTGTGGTGGTGGTATAGCGCCGGGCGATCCTCTCGAAACTTGGATTACCGTGCAGTATTTGAAAATTGGGATTGATGGCAAGATCAGTGCAGGCTTCCGGGGCGGCGGCGCATAAAGATTCAAGAAGCCGCAGGGCGGTATGCTCCTGCCCCAGGGCAAGCTGCAATTGGATGAGATCATATTGCTGGTTGGGGCTTAGCTTTGCCGCCGGCAGGTGCGCGAGGGTATCCATGGCCTGGGCACGCAGGGCAGGATCGAGCAGGGATTGATAGGTCAGTTTTCCCGCGGCCGCCAGTTGCTTATCAAGCGCTGTGGCCGGCCTTACCAGATCAAATGCCGACACCATTTCCGGATAATGCCGCAACTGCTGGTTGACAAAGGCCAGATTAAACGCGCCATCAATATTATCCGGCGTCAACTGCAGCATAGCCAATATGGGCGCCAGTGCCTGGAGATAGTCGTGATGATTTACATAGTCCGATGCCAGGTTGTTCTGAGCTATGGCGCTGCGCGGATCCAATTGCGCAGCAACCTGATCTTGGGCTAAGGCTTGTGTATGCGGCAGGATAAGCGCGTAATCCATGTGCGCCGTGGCATCGCTTGGGTCAAGCGCGAGTGCGCGCTGATAGGCAGTTCTCGCTTCAGAAAGATGTTTGGTGTCGGCGTACACATCACCTAACGCGGTCAGTGCCGGGACGTTGTTGGGATCGTGTGCCAGCGCCTTATGCGCTGCTAGGGTTGCCCGGATAAGCGCCGTTTTGAATGGTAAGTTACTCACCTGATTCAGCACAATGTACACGTGCGCCAGCCGGCCCCAGGCATCGGCATAACCAGGATCGAGTGCCAAAGCCTGTTTGAAATACTGTTTTGCTGTTTTCAGACCTGCGGCTGAATAGAGGTCGGCTGCCGCCCGGCCCTTGAGGTAGAAATCATAGGCTTGAGGGTTAACGCTCCGCCCTACCAGAACAATCGCAAGCCGGGTTCCAAGCGCGTTTGCAATGGCGCCTGAAATCTGGTCCTGCACCGAGAAGATGTATTTGAGCTGCTCATCGTAATGGTCAGACCAGAGTTGGTAGCCGCTGACGGTGTTCACTAGCTCCACCATCACCCGTATCCGGTCCCCCTGCCGTAGAATACTGCCGTGCAGAAGGTTGGCAACATTGAGTGCTTTGCCGATGGCGGCCACGCTCTGCTGGGTATTGCGATAAGTGGAAGCGGTGTCCCAGGCGATCACCCGTAACGCCGGATTCTCGCCGAGCGCATCGGTCAAGTCCTGGGTGATACCGTCGCTGAAATACTGCAGTTTGGGATCGCTGTTCAAGTTCGTGAATGGCAGCACCACGAGGGTGCCGGCGGGAGGTTGAAAGGCAGCGGGAGACGGAACGACTTCCACGAGCACATGCTGCTCGGAATACTTCCACATGAACCAAGCGGAGATCACCACTAGCACCAGCATCGCGGCCGAAAGCACAGCACCCAGTTTCCAGCGCAGTCGCTGCCAGTGGTTGTATTTTTCAGGATCGCGCGGCTTGATCAGCATCCAGGCTAGCAGCACCACGACCGGAAACCCCAGCAGCAGTATCACAATCAGCACTCGTACGGCACTTTGTGAAAGACCGAAGTCGGTGAACACGCTGCTAGAAAGCTGGATGAGCACCCATGCGAAGATCACATATACCACCACTACCCGGTAGAGGTGGTGTTGCTTGAAGCGAGCGAGAAATCCCTGCTGATTTTGCTCGATGGTTGCCACAGCGCCCTCAGGGCAGATGCCAGGCAATGATTATGCGCTATCTCCCCAGGCCCGATTGCGCTGCTGCCCTGAGCCCCGCAAGCTTGCCGTCACAATCACCCCTTGGCTTTAGTCAGTCGCAGAAAACATATTCCACAACTTCCAAACCGAAGCCGGATAGCCCGTGCATCTTCTTCGGCTGACTCAGGACACGCATGCGCCTTACCCCCAAATCCAGGAGAATCTGGGCGCCAACGCCATAGGTACGCAGTACTGCGCCATCGGGCGCAGCTTCCTCGTTTTGCACCTCGTCATGCAGGTGGCCGCGCAAGCGTTCCACCAGCCCGGCTGGATCCTCCGGTTGACGCAGGATCACCACCACCCCGCCTTCTTTGGCGACTCGTCGCAGCGCATTGCGCAGCGGCCAGCCCAGATCGTCCCAGCGCACTCCCACGACATCGTTGAGGGTGCTTTGCAAATGCACCCTTACCAGCACCGGTTCTTCCGATTTCACTTCGCCGCTGATCAAAGCCAGATGCACCGTTTTGTTGACCCGGTCTTCATACACCGCCATGCGGAACTCGCCAAATTCTGTCGGTACCCTGCATTCGGTAATGCATTCGACCGTTTTTTCCTTGGCGAGCCGGTAACTGATCAAGTCGGCGATGGTACCGATCCTGAGACCATGGGTCTTCGCGAATTTTTCCAGGTCGGGACGGCGTGCCATGCTGCCGTCCTCGTTCAGGATTTCGACGATCACGGCCGCAGGTTCCAGTCCCGCCAGACGGGTAAGATCACAGCCGGCCTCCGTATGGCCGGCACGCGTCAGCACGCCGCCGGGTTGTGCCATGATGGGAAACACATGGCCTGGTTGCTTCAGGTCTTCCGGCACCGCCTCCAGCCGCACCGCGGTACGTACCGTGTGCGCCCGGTCATAGGCTGAAATGCCGGTGGTCACGCCTTCCGCAGCTTCGATGGAGAGCGTGAAATTGGTGGTGCGGTTCTCATTGGTTTCACTCACCATGAGCGGCAGCCGCAATTGACGGCAACGCTCGGGAGTCAGCGTAAGACAAATGAGCCCCCGTCCATAGCGCGCCATGAAATTGATGTCCTCGGGGCGCACTTTCTCCGCCGCCATGATGAGATCGCCCTCGTTTTCGCGATCCTCGTCATCCATGAGAATGACCATCTTGCCGGCACGGATGTCCTTCAGGATATCCTCCATACTATCGAGGGTCGCATATTTCATTTGCGTCACGGTACTTGGCATGAACTCTCTCCAAATCCAGAATCAGACCTGATTCAATCGGAAACCGTCTGCGTCGCCAGCAGGCGTTCAAGATAGCGCGCTAGGAGATCCACTTCCAGATTGACTCGGGTGCCAATGCAATAGTTGCGCATTATGGTATGTTCCAGGGTGTGAGGAATGATATTCACCTCAAAGCGATTGGCCTCCACGGCATTTACCGTCAGACTCACGCCATCCACGCAGATGGACCCCTTGCGGGCGATATAGCGCATCAGTTCCACCGGCACCTCGATATCGTAACGCACCGAACGGGCATCCTCGCGGCGGCTTTGCACCACACCCATGCCGTCCACATGGCCGATCACCAGGTGACCGCCCAAGGGTGTGCTGAGCGTCAGGGCGGTTTCCAGATTCACGGCGGTGCCCGCCTTGAAATCGCCAAGGGTGGTGAGTGCCAGGGTTTCCCGGGAAGCATCCACACCGAAGCCGTCAGGCAGTTTCCCGACGACAGTAAGGCAGCAACCATTTACTGCGATACTGTCCCCGATTTTGAGTACTGCCGTATCCAGATCACCGGCCTGTATTTGCAAGCGTATATCTCCGTCGCACGTTTCCAGCGCCCGTACCGTGCCCGCCGCCTGTACTATTCCAGTAAAGATCAACTTCTCCTCGGCTGGGGAATAGCCAGGAGGCGCAGATCAGACCCCACCATGTGTACATCCGTGAGTTGCAATTCAATACGCACTTGCAGACTGTCAAGAGCCG
>JADEYI010000438.1_pt1 | contig 58218 bp, 95 predicted proteins | sample 8542331 | NCBI WGS metagenome assembly JADEYI01 (sample SAMN16510988, study PRJNA670497) | mine drainage metagenome | isolation source: biofilm near Copperflume 1 | place: Germany: Marsberg coppermine Kilianstollen | collected 2018-02 | reverse complement strand
GATGGACTCGCCAGATCCAAGCAAGACCCAATCAACCGTGGGCACGGTGCTGAGTATTTATACCGCCCCCCGCCAGCCGGGGCCAGTACTATATATAGCTTCCAAAGTGAACAACACAAGTTTGCATCTTTGTGCATGCCTGCAGGAATGTGGTATCTCTGCACTTCATTGAAATGTGGTCACAGTGCAGTTGCATGCATGTTGATGCTCCTGAGGAGGCTGGCAATGGCAGGTACAAAGCTGCTCCTTTTTGCTACACTGACGGTCATGAGATCATCTTTTGTTTGGGAGTGCAGGGCTGAAGGAGAGGGTGGCGATGGCGGCAGCTTTTGGGAAGCTGCCGGTGAAGGTGCTGTGGAAGCTGTCCAATCAGGAGGTGCCCGATGAGGCCGCCCTGGCAGAACTCAAACTCGGCAGCAACACAAAGGTTCGCAGCTGGGCACCTCCACCCGCTCAAGAAACGGGAGTCTTTCAAAGATGAGATGACCTTTCAGTGCTTGCATATCTCTGAGAAGGGGGCTTGTGAGCTCTCTTGTTGTGGCTACTCGTGCTGCACTCATTGCCAGCTTGACCGGGGAAATAACCTCGCCGGCAGTGCGGAAAATGGTCAACCTTTGAGAGTTTTGCATTCATGATGCTTCAGGTGGTGAGCTGGCTGCCTCAAAACGATGTGCTGGGCCACCCGCGTACGAGGGCGTTCCTGTCACACTGCGGCGCAAACAGCCTCTACGAGGTGCGCACAGACCCCCGTTGCTTCACTCTATGCAAGTCTGATGCCAGCTTACAGAGCCAAATCATGGCGCCATCAGATGCAGCGTGCCGGTGAACCTGATCATGTTGTGTGAGATCTTGTGCAGGGAGACCTTTGGGCTGTAAGTGCAAGATGAGCACCATGTGCTGCAGAAAATATTGGCAATGCAGATGCTGGACTGAACTTGTGTTGAAGCTTGTGAAGCGAATCTTAACCTTTGAAGCGGTGTGGCATGTCTCAGGCGGCGTACCACGGCGTTCCTATTATTGCGCTGCCCTTCTTCGGCGACCAGCCGGGCAACGCTGACAAAGCGGTGGCAAAGGTGACTAGCCTATCGGCTACCGAAAAATGCTGGCATGCTGAGTTATCAGAGTTCAGACTATGGATCTCTGTCAGCCTGTCTGCCATGATGAGTTTCATATTGCTCAGAAGCCAGGAAAATTGCACTGTACACGGAGGCTGCTGCAAGGCCATGCGTCCATGAGTATGAATGATATAGTTCAAGCATCCTCATTTGCTAGCAAGCACGCCTGCGGGCTTCTGCTTTCTCTGCAATTGTGACACATGCATGTGGCTGCAGGGCTTTGCTGTGCGGATCGAGCACGCAGACCTCACGGGCGGGGGATTGTTTGAGGCTGTGACGCGCGTGCTGGACAGCCCACAGTATGCGGCTGCCGCCAAGGGAGTCTCGGTGAAGCTGCGCGCGCGAAAGAGGACATCCGTGCAAGAAGCAGTCGGTGCGGTCACGCCTCTGTTTTCTGCTGACTTCTGTCTGACAATCACAACAACCCGAGACCTGGCAAGTAATTGGTCCTATATAATCAGGCTCGATCGGCAATGCAACTACCCACCTGTGTTTCGCCTGCTACGCCCGCGCTCAAAGCAAAGGATAAGTGCGGCTGTGCTGTATTGCCGTGGTTGTGCTGTTGTACACTGCTAACTTGCTTGCAAGAGATTCTGCATTGACTGACCATGTTAATGATTGGGAGACCGGTGCAGCATTCAACATTGTTTTTTTGACAACTGAGCTACAAAAGGCTGCTGTGCAGACAGTGACACAATAATGAGCTATTCCAGTACTCTCTCTGGGCGAGCGATTCAAATACATCGCCGGTTCACTGCCGCCACTAATTCTTAGGGACAGCGAAGTCTGGACCAACTGAGATTCCCCTTGTCAAGGTGGAGTCCCTCGGGATTAAAAAATTTGACGGGGTCTCTTACGCGCGCAGACTGGGTTGAGCATGTGCTGGCCACGCGCGGGGAGGCGTACCTCCGCACTCCCGACGAGGACCTAAACTGGCTTGCGCGCCAGGGGGTGGATGTACTAATAGCATATCTGGCAGCACTCAATCTGACGGCGTTCTTGTCCTGGCGCCTCGGCAGAATTGTCAGCAAAGCTCTGTGGCGGCGCATGACAAAGGCCAAAACGAGCTGAGGCATAATTAATTTCAGGCATGTGACATCAGCAAAAGCAAAGTTTGGCTGTCTCGTGGGGTCTTGGCATCTCCAATACCGTTGGTATGCAGATTTGCTGGGCGGTTCATGAGGTGGCCAGGGCTAAATTTTCCTTTTTTATCTTATTTGAGCTACATTGAGCACGGTCTGCTTTTCTAATCAGAGACCCTTTTCTTCTGTGGCTTTCTCATTGCTGGAGGTACTGCGGATCTCAACAGAGGGTCAGCATGCAATTGATGTAATTCTCGTTATATGTCTGTACTAGAGTGTTTTCTTCCTGTGCAACAGAGCAGACAATTTTGCCCCAGGTCTGAGATTTCGGAAGAGGTCCTGTGTGACTGTGAGTTTCTGGCAATGCTCAGATAGATCTGACAACCTGACTGTCTCCTGCATAGAGTGGCATGCTTGATTGTAGCTTGTCTACTGAAAGTCTGGGTTGCACGCCTGGCTATTGCAGTGTTTCACCAATTTGAGATGTTATCAGAATCTCTGTGCACGCCGCTTCAAAGCACCCAAATCTAGTCATGCTCTGATCGAAAATACATTGTTTATACTGAGTGGTCTGGGCTATGCAAGGATCTGTTTTTGTTTCTTTCAATTTTATGGTATGCTCTGTGAGGAATGATCTTTTGCTTTGCACGTCATCCTCTTGGCTTTGCACACGTGTAATTATATATAAGTTTTACAAAATGCATGCTAGTTGCATTACATGTCCACGTCTGAGATTTCCATGCACCAACTGTCATCTACACACCAGTCTGCTACCCAGGCAGAGCAGAGCTCTCATTTGCTTTCAGATGCTCTGGAGCATCTGCAAGTGAAATTAAACGGGCAATCTCCCAAACAGCAGTGCAAACAACTGAAAAGCACAACGGCTTGATCAAAGCTCGGCAGTCGTGCATCTACGCATTTCATTCTGCCCCTTCACCATTTTCTCAGGCAATAGCCTCAGTTCATATACACACGCCAGCATGTATGCTGAAGATTGTATAGCAGGAAGTAGCATACTCCTTTTCTGTCCTCCTAAGTTGACCCAGGGGGACGCATTCAAAAACACTTTCCAAGTGCCTTCCTGCACTGACTTACCAGCTTTTCAAATGCTTCAGAACGGGGCCTCCATTAACGCATGCCAAACACTATGACTAAATAGCAGGTCTTGTGCATGCTGGCTGGTTCACTCCTGCTGTGCTCTGACTGAGATTCTGCCCCATGTATATAACACACCCGGCGCAGCAAATTGAAGAAAAAATTGAAAAAATGGCCTCAGTCCCAACCTCTCAACCCTCAAAGGCCCACTGCAACCACCAATTCTGGTTGCAGTGATGAATTACTGAGTGGAGGTGAGATACTCTTTTCTGTCGATTGCTTGCGATCAATTCCACACACAACCACAGAACGTCTCACATCTTTTGTCCTTCACCCATCCAACATCCTACGCTGCGCAGTCGCTCCTGTCTATGATGAGCCAAACTGCAGCATCATACAGTTACCATGTACTAGCATGCCAGAAACACATTTTGAACTTGCATTCATAAGGCCACTCTTGCATGCGCATTTTGCTGCATGCAAGGGCAACCAGAACGCTCGCACCAGAATCCTGCCAAGTGTGCAAACCTGTGCAAAGCACTGAGGCTGCACAATACAGCAGGACGACCGGAGAGACCATCTCTTCTCCAAAAGAGATCTGTCTGACCAAAAGAGCCCAGCCGGCCTGTTTTGGTCCTCCCGGGATTTGAAAAAAATCAAAAATCCTGCGCAGGCCAGCGCCTGAAGTGCCTTCACAAAATTGCCTAATGGCGACTGAAGGCACGGCAGGGGCAGAAGCTGGCATGCAGGCACGGTCCTTCCTCTTCCCATAACAAACCCCGTAATTTGGCTAACTTCAGAAGCCACATGTATCATAATCAGGCAGCAACTCCTGTCAATTCTCACAAGACGGCTGCGTGCAAGATTGCCGCAGCGTGTTCATCCTTCGCTAAGGTGAAGAATGTTCAACAAACTCAGCAGTGAACTCTGCTGCGAAGTAAGGCTGCACTACGGTAATCAACTTGGATGTTTCTTGGACGGTGCGATTCACATCCTGTGCCTGTCACAGCATGCTGACAGGCAGTGCCTGTCGTCATGCATGCTCTTCAGCTCTCTTCATGCGCAAATGAGAATGGTGGTTCAGATCACCGGCATTTTGTGCACGGGCCGGCAGGGGTAATAAACAATAAACCTTGCTAACTCCCCTAGGGTCCGCTCAGGGTCACGTGCATGCGACGAGCCGGTTTGGCATCGGGCCCCGGCCGAACCTGACCTGCTGCTGCTGCTGCCTGCTGAGCTGGCCGCTGACTGATGATGATGTCAGCAGTGACGCCACTGACAAGTCCAGCAGAATGTCCACTACGGGATCGAAGGACTTGCCCAGTCGGCGGGAGTCCAGTGGCTGCAAGTCATCTTCCTCCTCGGTGCCTGTGTGACACACACAAGCATGAGTTTGATGGAAAGAAGAATGCACAGATGCAGCGATTGCGTGCGCCTGGAGCCTCAGAGGAATGAGCCCCTCGGCATTCCGAAAAATGGTGCTGAGCATGCTACGATGCAGAAGCACGCATGTGGAATCAGGGCAGCATCACTCAGGCAATGAGAAAACCAAAAAAGAACAGGAAAAACATACCATGTCAGATATCTGAAATGACCAAAACTCACCGAAGAAGTTTGGGGGGCAGGAAGCAGCGATGGCAAACGCTGACACCAGCTGAGGCTGGGGCGCCAGATCAGGCGCAGCGCCAGATTTGGCGCTGCCCAAGCCGGGCAGCCCAGGCTGCCTGGCGGCCGCCGCGGCCGCACGCGCCGTTGGGGCGTCAGCCGAGGGTTTCTTCCCCGGAAGGAAACCCTCAAAGGGAGATGGCACGAAGGGGCTGTCTGGGGACTTGGGTGCGTCCAGTGGTGTCTGGGGAGATGTTGGTTGCTCCAGGAAACAGTGCAGCGACAACTCCTTTGCCGGCTCATTTTCCGGCGTCCTGCTCATCCCCACAAGCCACACAAGCCTCAACATTCCGGTCTTCTCTCAAGCACTTTGTTGGTGTGGTCAATAGAAGAACCCAACCTGTTGCCAGCTTCTGACCTGACCACACTGTCTGACCCGCCCGTCTCTGGAAGCACACAAGCCTACAGAGACGATGACGGGAAGCAAGACCACAGGGGACTCATTTAAGAAAGCACAGATCACGGGAAGCTATGTCAAACAACTCTGGAAACACACATGCAAAGGGCAGCGGCGCACGTGACAGAGACAACGCCGTAGTGCTGCTTGTACAGCGTTCGCAGCAGGCCCTGCGCTGCGTCTGCGCCGGCGTCCCCTTCTGTCATCGGCCTCCCCGCTGACATCATCACCGGTGGCGCGGCGGCAGGTGCCGGGGTTACTGAGCGGCCGTCCGGCAATGCGTGCTCCGGAATCGCCCGTGTGAAAGGCCGCGGCAGCTGCCTCGGCGGCAGTGACTCATTGGCGCTCGGAGGCCAGCTGTGTGCCTTGTAGAGTCCCCCGGCCGGGGCCTGATGCACATTGCATGCGCTGACTCAGCATCATGACATCAGCGCCTATATTAGAATTTGTCAAAACCACATGCAATTATCTACATCTCGTGGTACAGAAGGCAATCGGCATCGTGCACGCACAATGCTCTGCAGTGCCCATCATGGGATCAGCTCAACAGCTGTATGAAAATTTACAATGAAATACAAGGAAACTGCTGATGATGAGTCGAGACACTGGCGCACGCACCCTGCAGGGGGTGAAGTCAGTGCATTCGATGCTGAACAGGGGCAGCTGCTCCTGGCGGGACTTGGGGCTGCAGAGGCTCTTCAGCCGTCTCAAGACACCCGCTGGCTGGCTGCTCAGGTTGCGCCCTGCCAGTGAAGACCGGGCTCGGCTCCACAACACCCTCTTCTGCCCCTTGGTGACAAGCCCTGATACATAAGCAACGTTTTCAGACATTGTGAACCTGTATCCTGGTGCGAGAGGGCTGGCTTAAAGGGACGTGAGTGCTGATCCCTTGGTGATCGACCTGCAGAAGTTGAATAGGGACATAGCTGCTGCGGAATCCCTCGCAGCTCAGAGTCCGTTGTTTTCTGACAGTAGCATGAAGCATGTTCCCGTGCCTGGCAATTGCTGGTTCAGAGGAGTGAAAGATCCCACCTTTAAGCTCTGGGAAGTCAGTTGGCGACGCCTTCCGTCTGTTCTCCGTGAGGAAGGTTGCCAGGACTAGGTACACCGATACATTGAACGCCACAACGACTCCCACGACTGCCAAAATCATGTCTTCACGCCTGCAGCACGCAGAATTGGCTCTCGGATTTTGCTTACGAATTGTCCCTGAGTCATCACTCGCTTGAAGGACGGGTTGCGCCTTCCTTTCCACCATGGTCCCCTTCAGAGCCTCTGTTAAGCTAATAGTTGCTGAGAATCTGCTGTTGGCCAAACGTACAGGCAAAGGCATCGCGAGCTGGCAGCGTACCGCACACCAGCATCGAGTACTATCTCAACAGTCCCAATGATTCACATCTCCTTCTTGGTATGATGGTGCATGAAAGAAGGACCATGAATCTCTGTATGGCAGTGAGATTGACGGCAGCCCAGTCTGTTCGTTGATCGCAGAACGCACCTGGTCCTCGTGACGGAGGAACCGCGTTTGCCCTGCGGACGGCTGAGCAGCGTCACAATCGAGACGCTTGGAAGCAAACCTTCTTTGCCACTTCACTTTGCTGTATCATCCAATGCACGCTCGAACGGCAGCAATCCACTTCATTTCGCGAGATCAAACAGGCGATCAAACTTCCGGAGTTCTACGAAATGACGGGGATCCGCCTAATTTGGCTCTGATCTGGCGCTTTTTGAATCGATGAGGATCAGCTGAGCATCCATGTGACCAAGATACACTTCTTAAATTCCAGGGCGGCAGATCTACCGATCTGAGGTGCAAAAGCACTCACGTTCTTGACCGATATTCCTGAGCAGGCCCACGACATTGCAGTGGGCACTGCCATGGCATGAACAACACGTGTTGTAAAAGACTTCAAGTATAAGGTATACTAAAAGTGCCGGCGGCCGGGCCGCCGGTGCGGCACACTTCAAGTTGGTAAATAATTAGTCAGTTACCAAGCAGTATAGTGTGCCGCCACGCATGCCACCATGCATGCGCACGGCACCACCGGCGAAACTGAAGATGCAGAACAGTCGTGCTGACATCGAATTCTCGCCCTGTGGAGACCTGTGCGGAGGCCGTTTCCTACTTATGCGCCATGCACTCGGAGATTAGAGTATGCACTGGAATGCCTCTTTTCACATTCTTTGAGTACCTACCTAGGCCTGGCCTGATCCCAGGCCTGATCCTACTGAATGCCTATCATCCTTCCTCCTGTGTTCAATCCTGTGGACCCCCCATAGAGAGTCATAGAGCCCACAGTACAGTCTCTGTGTTCTTTGTTTTCGAGGAACCTGTTTGAAGTGTGCTCCTGCGCAGCTTATATATTTAAAGCGAACACTCTTTGCATGGATCGTTCATACCAGGCTGAAAATGCCCGTTCTCGTCCGTTCCCGGAAGCAAAGCTGCCTTGGGCGTCACCAGTAGTGGGTTGGGTGACCACCTGCGAACCCGACGTGACGATCTGTCTTTTGCAAGTTTTGCACGCAATTCTTTTGGTTGGGCTTTTACAGTTTTCTTCTGTCCCTCTTCCACACTTTGCGAGCATGTCCACATGATTGACGGCAGAACTGAAATATGTGCAGCGAGATTCCCGGTTCGAATCCTGCGGAATTGCACATTTTTTTTCTTTGTTTGCAAGCATACAAGAAATCACTGATGGCACTCTTGAACATTTCAAACAAGACATTGTACATCTACAAGAGTTGATTTACACAAATCCTTATGCAGCTGTTGATTACATCTGAACATGGATATGCACCATGGAGTTTGGCCACGTCGGAAATTTATGCTGCCTACTGAAGAGACCTGAACAGTCCTAATTCAGTAGTGCACTGCTGCTGAAAGAGCCTCTACTGATTTTGGACGAGGGCTGGTAGTGCGCTTGCTGATTCAGTAGATACTACTGAATCGACAAGTGTGCGTATTGAATCAGTAGTACGGTGGCTTGCCGATTCAGCAGTTACTTTGCTATTTATTCAGTAAGGAGGATGCACTGATTTAGCAACAGAACGTTACCGATTCAATAGGAGGCTGGTACATATTCTGCGGATATGTTTTGGGACAGAATATGCTCTACGTTTCAATGTTACACAGTCTTAGAAGGGCAAATGTACACACGGTGTGTACATTGCAAATGTCCGGGATGCAGTGTTACAGCCACGCCCACACCCACTTGCGTTACTTGTTTGAGCCATGGCTGCCCATCCCCACCCTTTATCCTCCGCTATCCGCCACTCCTTGAGCAAGAAGACTAGAATGGGATGTCTTTTCGGTTATTTATCACTTATGGGTTCGGGCAGTCGCATCAGCAGGTCTTACAAGGGACTTCAAAATTTGAAATAACAAATGGAGAGAAACTCGTAACACTCCAGATTTAGCAAGTGCCCAGCCTCGTGCACAGCACCAAGCTATTCTGCTGATACGTTTGTACAAATCTGCGCACAGTAAAGGCTACTCCCGCCCAACCCAAGACAGTATATTTCAAAGGATGGCTTCGAAGTGAACGAGACATTTTCTCCAACGAACCCTATCCTACTGTACCGAATGCGCCCACTATATTCAAGAATTACCTTAAATAAAGTGAGACGGTTGTTGCCGGCCCAAGCTCCTCCTATGTATGTGTTATACAAGAGAACAGTGCTCGGGACTCAACAGAATTTTCGTTTCGGGCTTGTTGCCTAATCAGTCTCCCAGGACCCGTGCTGTTGAAACAGCAAGGGAGCATGTCACAATTCAGTAGAGGGAGAAAGGATGCTCTGATTCAATAGAGGGGACCACTGTTGATTCAATAAGCAGCCTTGTTGATTTTGCAGCTGATTCAATACTGCTGAATCAGTAGTGGAAGCTCTGCTGAATTACCAATCGATCACATTACTGAATCAACAATAGGCATCCTGAATCAGAACGACACCTGCTGAATCAGTGGGATGCTACTGAATTGGAACCGCCCTTCAGCAGTCTCATAAATTTCCGACGCAAACTCGCATGCCCCATGAATGAACTCCCCTCTGTAGACGCGCGCTGCCCGCCGCATGCATAGCAAATCACCTCTACTGCAGCTTTCTACCCATACAAATCCTTCCTATAAGAACGACTGAACGGCCAGAATTTCTTCCAGGAAACAGAATGATCTTCATGTTCAAGACAGTGGCGTGCTGACTGGTTCAGACTCGGAGACCAAAACTTGAAATTCAAAGAACAGCAGAAGGGGGCTAGCAGCTAGAAAGAAACGATTTAGGAGCTTTAAATTTCTCAATGTCTTGGCCCTCAGTACTTGTCACTAGGAGCATTTTAAGAGTACTATGCATGCCACCTATAATAGGCCTCCTACAATGCTGCTGCTGCTGCTGCTGCTGCTGCTGCTGTTACTCATCGGATCGTTCGTGCTCCCCGCTGGCCAGCGGCAGCTGAGTCAGCACCGTCCAGTGGGGTTCTGTGAGTCAAAATTGAGAGTGACAGGGCCCTGCACCACACCCACGTCTGATGAGACCTAGCCTGGCAGGACCCACAAAAATCTACCACCTCCCATCTCCAGTTTTGCGCAGCCAAAGAATCAAGTGGCATCAAATATACTCTCTCAGGTTGAGGATGCGTGGCAATCTGCATCTTCCCCTGCCAGATCTGAGAAAAGTGCTGTCTAACTGAGCGCTGCATGAACATGGGGCGCACATCATTGACCAGTGAGACATCCATCATAGCGCCGAAGACTCCATCCTTAACCCGGACTGCCTGGTACTCCCTTCTTACTTTCTCCAGGAATTGCGAGTAGAAGACCTTGGCCTGGGAATTCACCACAACCTTTGAAGCAGAGCTAAGAAAATCACAGACGTCATCCTGCTCAGTTGTGCAGCCGATGTCCTCAGCGCATGTACTTCTCATGTTGTCCGGTGTCTCATGTCAAACGTCCGGCCAACCAGGCGTCGAATCAGCGCTGACTTGGCTGGTAGTAAAGAGAAATGACGGAATGAATCACCAATCTTGCAGCAAATCGTGCAGATAGAGTCATTGTGAGTTTCAGTCTGATCGGACAGTACTGTGTGGCAAGAGTGAAGCACCTGATCAGGTGGCATGGCTAGGTGGTAGTCTGGCTTGTTCCCTTTTGCCATTGCGTACAGAGTGAACTGGCTCACCTGCAACAAGAGCACCCACAACATTGCCGTCTCGCTCTCTGCCATGCCACATATCGACCCCCAAAAAAGTGCATGAGTCAACGAAGTCAAGCAATAGCCCGCAAGGGAGTGGTAGCTTATGTCGCATGGCAGCAAGATATCACCTCTGCATTCAAGAATTGGAGAAAAAGGTCAACTCAAGGGCTTCTCACCAGCAACAGCTCATATCCCTTCTGTGAGACCTGCAGCCAGAAACATTAAACATCTGTGAGGTCTAATGAAGGTAACTATGGACAGTATCCTGGCTAGAGCTCTGGAACATTAGCAATCCTAACAAGGGTCAGAAAGTGAGCTCTCACATTCTGGTCCCAGGACTTGCTGCCATCCGAACTGGGCCATATTCTGAAATTGAGCAATTTTCGGCACCTGTGAGCACCCAATATATCAGCATGCACCATTGTACGGGCGCTCTATAGCCTTGCCCCCAACTCATACAAGTGAGCACAAGGTGTTGCCAATCCAGTATTTTGATAGCGGCTGGCAGCAATGGAGACGCACAGGAACTCTTGATCTGCTGCTGTATCAGTGTCTCTAATGCCGATGAGGCACAGCAGGCCGGGTCCTATGCTTGAAACTAGTCTGCCATCTACTTCAACACTGGCGCTGCGCACTCGCTGTACCACTGCTCTCATTGCAAAAACAAGACAGCTTCCTGTGTGATTTAATTTGTGTTTGTGTACAAAGCCCGACCTTCTCTTTATTTGATGGAGGGACACCTTGCTTTGAAGGGCTACTGCAGGCATCTGCCAGCCAACGACACCTCGCACTGATTGCTAGTGATCACATTCTAGAGTAGTGTCGTCTAAGATCAAGTTACCTGCTGAATTGTTCTGGTGGAGTTTGATGGACAAGGCAATGGCTGATGATGATGGATGTTCAGCAGTGGCCATGATGGAAGCTGCCCGGGCCTGGGCAGCTAGCCATTCGATCTCAATATACATTCTGCGTCTGTGTAGGCCTTCCTCTAATTCATTTACATTGCCTCGGGCATACAGTCAAGCTGAGATTGAAGTTCAGATTACTTCAGCAGAGCATTTTCAGCTGAGGAAATCCAGTTCTCACGTCTATCAGGCGTTGCAGCCATGTATTCCGTTCACCAAACGGATGGGGCCCTCCTAAGAAGTTGCCCAGCTGCTCAAGGATACAGGCATTTCAGGCAATATTGCTCTTTCAAAGCACCTTGCAGGAGTCGCTGCAGACGTCAAATTAGTGCAGAGCAGAAGCAGTACGAAGGTATGCTCGCTTGTTTTGCAACCCTCGCACGCTAGGTACTTCTGCATTCTTATCCCATGTCACTAAAAAACTGGTGGTGACGCAAAAAAGCATCAGTTGTCATAACAATGAAGATTTTGGATCTTCCTATCACGAGATCAACCGCCCACAGCTATAGCCCCTTGCTGCAGGCAAGGAGGGGACCAGCACAAGCGGCAGGAGCGAGGCCCCTCAGGCGAAGCCAGACTTGGGGGATCCAGCGCAGACCGTGGTGTGGGGCGGACGCCTGCCTTCTCGGCGCAGAGCCATCACCGGCGGACTCACCGGCCTGGGCATCGGTGCGCAGGCTTTCTTGAACCTCCATCACTGCTGCCTGGTGAAACCATTGGGTATGTCAGCATGCTTGCATGCGCACCAGAGAGCTCTGGAGGAGACAAGCGCTGCAGTAGCAACCCTGCCCCTTGCGCAGCAGTGATTGCCTCACCATGCAAAATGCCTGCTGTGAAGAGTTAATCTCATGCAGTCTTGTTTCAGCTGACAGAGTCTGCCATTTGGGCTCTGCATGCACTTCATGTCATGTCTGGACGCACCTGATCGAGTACCTCACCTCAAATGTGTGGGCAGTGCTGGTGAGTAATTTTGGGGGGTCCACGAGCGCGCTGCTGTCGGTGGATGGCGGGCGGTTGGCGGGGCGGCTTAAATTGGACGCGCTGTACCCCGTGGCAGGCCACAAGCGCTGCCTCGACACCCAGAACGGCTATGGTGCGCGCAAGTTGTCCCAGCATTGCTTTCATCGGGGTATGCACAGTTTGTCTTTTTAGAGTAGTCAGGTAGCTACTGATATGCAGAAAACTACCCCTGCTTCCGTGCCAGCAGTTCGCATGCAATTGTAACAGCTGCAGGCCTGCTCAACAAAAGGCAATGTCTCACTTCCATCAGGATATTTGAGCACATTGTCTTGTTAACTGCCACCGCTTCCGTGCCACCAATTTGCATGCGAGAATAGCAACAGCAGGCGTGCTGAGCAGAAGACGATGACTCACAATGCCAAGAGGGCTTGGCTGGAAGGTATCCCAATGCATGCGGATCAGACCAGAAAGCTTATGCTCCGGGACCAACTTGAGTGCTTTAAGGTGCTTGAAGTCCAGTCCAGGGAATTCTAGTTTGTCGTGCGCTGATTTCAGAGTTTCTGTACCCGAGCCGGTGGCTATCGGACCAGCGGCTGTACCGCCGTTATGCGGAGCGAGTGGAGCGGCAGGCCAGCCTGGACCCCCCGCCAGCCGCCAGGTCAGCAGGTCCCCCCCCTGCAAAATTATCTTTCCTATTTCACTCTTTGTGTTTTGTGGGCCCAGGCTGGCGGGGGGCGGTGTAATTTCTGAGCACCGTGCCCACGGTCGAATAGATTTCTGCTTGGATCTGGCGAGTCCAACAAGGGATAGGATTGTGGCAGCCTCTGATTGCAGCTTGTCTGCAGGACGTACCTTGCTCTTTGGCAGTAAAGCGTGGAATAATAATGTTAATAATAACATCATGTGATTGGCTGCCTTTGCTCATGAGAACACATCGAGGCGGCCGAGTCTTGTCAGACATATCTCGCAGGGAACGGCATTGAACAAGCCGCCAGGACGTTCATGCAGTGCAACAGAAGGTGCCCTGCTGATGACGAGCAAATGAAATGTTAGTCTCTTCAGATGTCCAACAGGTTGTTGTGCGGGTCCCTGCAGGAGGAATAGTAGGTCCGTAGCAGAGCCCACAGCGGCATACGGACCTCCCGGTAGCACAGGTATAATTAATTCCTTCCCTTTTACTGTAATGGACCATGTGCGTTCAATGTCCGTCCTCCCTGTTTTCAGGTCTTACCCTATCCGCACCCGCTCTTCTCAAATTCACACTGCTTTGCTCACGCAGACAGCCTCATACTCCTGCTCACTGCCTGGCTAGATCAGCTGTCTTGAGGGTGAGCCAGGGGCGGATCAAGCACCAGCGGCCTGAGGCGTTCCTGTGGCTGTGTGCAGGCGAGGAGAATTTGAGTGTAGTCGTGGCCCCCATAGCTGGGGGTTTCAAGTTAAAAAATCTGGGGGGACCCCGGCAGGCGGCCGAGCGCTTTTTGTCGACTACTGTCGCTCCGGAGGGCTCCGGCCGAACCGCTGACCTCATCGATGCGTACGAGCGGTGCGCCGTGACTAAACATGACTAAGGATGAACAAGCATATGTCTCAGGCCAGTTGTTCAGCTGTGCGCAGAGTGCAACAGAGCTGCGGATGGCACAAGTCCAAGCTGGTGCTAGAATAGAAACTCTTGCAAAGTGCATGGGCACTTGGCATTGGAATAAGCTTGCTCTGCTGGCAGCACAGAGCAGAAACCTTTGTTGTATTCTGCACATCTCTTGTGTCCTCGTGACCTTCTTTACAGATCATTAGCTGATGGTGAACAGCCTTTGCAGGAGGGATGAGAGCGGAGAGCTGTACTACACTTTAGAGTACACTGTGCAGTCGCCCAACTTCTTCCGGCACAACTTATCGGTATACGCAGCCAGGTGGGCTTGTACCTACTCTCGATTTTACCCTCAAAAGACCTGCACCAACATTCTTCTATCCAGACTGCTGGTGGCCATAGACTGTGTGTGCATCGGCTAGACACAGCTGTTGAGTACGTTCAAAGTTGAAGATTGAGAGCAGCATGCAATAGGTGACCTTCCGAGGACTTGCTCTGACAAGCATCAGACTGTTCAGCATCACTTCTGCACAGCCATACCTGCCGCTGATGATGAGGATTACAGAAACGGGGTTCTTTGTATATCAACCCTTACCTGCAGCTTCCCTGCAGGCGCGCCTTGCCTCTTGGCAGGAACAGCGAGTCATCATCAACCTTGCTGCTCAAATCTTTGACATGCAGGGCGTGTGTTGCGCAGGAACGGACTCTTATACACGCTGAATGGGCAGTGTCAGAACAGCCGGTGGCCCCAGCTGCAGGCAGACATGAGGGTGGCTGCTGAGTCCTTCAGGGTGTCGGCTCCCAAGTCAAGCATCCCCGGCTGGGGATCACAGCCATAGCATCTTCCCCGGAATGTGCATATTTTGCAGAAGGGCACCGTTGTGAGCAAAAGTGCAGCAGTTTGTGGGGGTTTTGTTACGGCTGTGTGTGTGTGTGTAAGGAGAACAGATGTGGCACTACAGAGAGAGGCTTCCCCAGGGGACACAGTGCTCAGTGGACACACCAGTGGGTCATGATGAAAGTAATAATTTTCATTCTGAAATTGAAAAGGATCGTGATAGGCCAGCGCAAGTGCATATGCATATGGTGTGCATGTGTCATGCTTGGTTTCAAGGGAAAATACCATCCAAAGTGGGACACACCGGTGCATTATTTCCCCAGGAACATGTGAATGACGTGTCTTAGATCATCTGCTGCAATGCTTCACTTTGAAATTAAGATCTAAGACGGCTGGACCAAAAATTATTACACGAATTGCATGGATGTCTTGCTTCTAAGAAGAGACACACAAAGAAGCACGCATTGCTCCCTTCGCAACACCTCTGCAGTACTAATGCATGCTGCTGAGTCAACCTGGATAGCAATCTGCTCAAGAGACGGCAATTGAGGGCATGCAACAGCAATGCAAGACCTGTCAAACTGACAATCTATTCAAAAACGTCACTTTGATCATATAAATGGACCCAAAATTCTGCGCAGCAATAGCATACGCATTGCATGCATGCAACGCAACGCAAGGAACTCGGGCATGAATGGCCCAATTAGAGAAGAGACAAAGCTTGAGCTAAGGGACAATGGCTGCCACAGAATTGGGAGCAGTAAAGCCTAGCATGCAGTATGCAGCAGGCTGTTCAAATGTTATTGTAGCATGCTGCAGCAAGGCCTGCAAGCCTGCTCAACTTACGCAGTGACGCTCAAAATACAGCGCACAGAATGCAAAATTCACTATCTGCCGACCTCAGGAGAGTGCGGCACCTTCTGCGTCTTGCAGCAGGCATTATTACTTGGGTACTTTCCTTCCTCATATATTGCACTGGCAAAGTAAGCTTAGTGCAGCATGCGGCGGGAGGAGGTGGGAGCGGTGGCAATGCCGCAGCCGCACAGGTAGCTGGCTGCCGGGGTGGAGAAGCGCTGCAAACACAAATTAAAAGGAGTCAGCCATTATCTCACTCCATCTGGTCAAGAAGCTTCCTCCAAATGCGTTTTGGTCCCTTTTGGGCAAACGAGTTCTTTTCTGATGCTTCACAAGCAATATGTGAGAGAAAAGCGCAGAGTTGCTCAAAGCAGGATGTCGAGGCCTCCGTCTAAGAAAACAAGGGGTGCATGGGAAGGGGTGGACTCTACAGGTTACTGCACAGGTGGCTCTGAACAGCAGAGCACAACAGCAGTTGCTGTCTTGGTTGCATGAGCAAACGCACGACAATAAACCATGCAGCAGAGGAGACATCAGACAAGGGCAGGAGTCATGACAGAAGCACCCACCTCGATGAGGGAGGTCTTCTGGTTGGCGGGGGCGGCGTTGGCCTTGTTGGCCAGGTCCCAGGGGTAGGTGGCAAGTCCGTAGTCACCGTTGGCAGTCGTGGCAGCACCCACCATGTACACCGCGTTCACAAAGCCTGCACACATCAGATTACGGCTGTGAGCCTCTGGCGGTGGTTTGTGTGCTTGCGATAGAATGCGATCAATATTAGCCGCAAGCCAAAGAGGTGACGGCTGTCTTGAAGTGACGGCTGCAGGTTCTTATCAGACACTCAGGTGTGCAGCAAGCAGCCTGCACACAACCCCTTGGCATGCCAGTTTGGCAGTGTGATGACACTAAACTGCAGCGGAGCCTAGCACGCAGTGTGACAGTGTCCATTGAGGTGGGGAGGTGGTGGGCTAAGTTCAGCTCAGTGCTCGGGAACAATATTCCATGAGTGACATGATTAGCTGGTGAGCTGCTGTCCTGGGTCAGTGGAGTATCTGCTATGTAGCAGAGGAGAAGGGTGACTCACCGGCGACCTGGGGGGTGGCGGGGCTAGTGGTGAGGGTGGAGAAGGGGACCTTGAGGTAGGTGGGCTCGATGTGGGTCACGATCATGGCCGTGTCCTTGGCGGTGGGCTTGTACTCCATGCAGAAGAGCTGCAGCAGGGCAGGCGACACGTGAAGATTCCGGACGTCTCAGGTGAGGGCGTTAAGAACCCAAGCCGACCTCTCAAAATGGGTCTGAGTCAAAATGGGTCATGAAGGGAGTGATCGACAACCTGCTCAACAGCTCTGAAGAAGGATACGAAGGGAATGCGGCTGCCCATCCAGGTCAGTGTGAAGAACCCTGGCAACTTTTTGAAGTTGCTGGAACACAAGAGTATATTTCAAGCTAGCCACAAGTGTCAATTGCAAGACTAAAGGAAGCACGGAACTCACGTAGTTGGAGATGGTTGCGCCGGCGACTTGGGTGACGGCGGCGATGCCGCCCGCAGCGAATTGAACAGCGGCGCCGTCGAGGATCGCCTTGCATGTAGCCGCTGCAGGGGTGGCGGGGATGTCAGCTGCAGTGATCTGTGGATGCACAGCGACACAGATCAGACGGGGCCACTAAAGGATCGAGGGTTTCGACCGTGAAGGGACAAAACGTAAATCGACGACAATCGAGGAATGTGCAAGTAGAAACGCATTGGAGGATGAAATGGGCAGGAAGAGCTTCACTTTGATCCTTGCAGGCTAAAACCAAGGACTCTAAGGCATATTCCGGTGGGTGACCTCTCAAGATCCGCGACTTCACTTGAACATTGAAGCAGCAAATTGCAGCTTATATAGAAAGCCGATTGACACATTTGGATACATACCATCTTGCCGGTCGGCGCTGCGCCCACGCACGCGCACAAGAGGCTGGCAGCCAGAATGACGTAGATGCTGGAGGAGGCCATCTTTGAGAGTCTGGGTTCCCTGCGTAGCAGGAAGACACACGATCAATCTTTGGGATATTTGCATTATTAGGGTACGTAACGGAAGACAAAGGATCAGATAATAATCGAGTAACCCGATCCCGGGCATGCTGCGTTCGGAAACAGTGGCGAGGCCAGGACACCCTCAAATTCCAAAACGAAAGCGCAACGGCACTACACAGAATATGAAAGACTCCGATCACTCGATCGCGTTTCCACGGCACGGAGACGTTTGCTAGGTTTCTCGTGGCAAGAGCGGGATGCGCTTGATCGTCAGAAAAGCCTTCGGGGACCACCAACGCATCGTGATGTGGAAGTGCTTACCTTGATGGAACTGAGTGGATGCTGATAGGTTGCCGGGGTTAGATAGATGCTTGCGATTCTGATGGATATGTGCTCGCGCAAGAGATTAGGCTCAAATTATTTCCCTGGAAGTTTGGGCTGACGCGGTTGAGGTCATCTCATCTCTCATCACCTCATCTCTAGATCTTGGTGCCCCTCCTGAAAGAGCCAACACACAAACAAAGCTGCAGGCTTAGAGACGGTCAGGAGCTACCACTATAACGGCGGTCAGCTTATGCTTTGGCACCAGCCAAGAGCATGCAAGCTTCAAGTGACACGCAATGCGTATATCATGACATCATATGACTCATATGATATAAGAACACCGAAACGGCTTTACATCGTCACTACAAGTATTTGCAGTCGAGTGATCACTCATTGCCACGATGGCACCATCGCCATTCTGTACAGGGAAACAAGCCTCATAAATTGTTGCGTTGAAGGATCAAGAAGACATTCCATTGACATTGCATGCAGTCTTTGCTTCCAATCATCATAGTCTCTAAAGGCCACTGGCCGGGCATATTCATGATCAGGGGAACCCCACGTGACAACATCACATCCGCCTGATCACATCAGATCACATTGAACGTCTGTGAATGTGCATTGCAGGAGACCGAACCAATCATTTCGAAGCTGCCTATGCCTGCCAGCCCCCAGCATTGAAATGGCGAGACATCAGTGGATGTTGGGCACTGTCACTGCCTTCCCACACAGCACTGTGCAGTGGACCATCACTTGCTCTGGCTGCATGGACACAATCTGCCTGCACCATACTTCCTCTTGCTTAAGTCCGTCCCTTCCTACCATACTATGGCAACCAGGGAATCTCCATCGTGACACGTCCACGATCAATTACGCGATTTCTCCCCTCAGCAGATCTGCTTGGGGGTGTTGACCGAGTACAGCGGGTTGCTGAACACATGCAGCGGCGCCGTCTCATCGGCAGCCGCCTCCGCCGCGCAGCCGGCCGCCGCTGCATCGGCAGCGGCGGGCTGGCGAGCATCGGCTAACGCAGAGAGCGCAGCGCAGATCGCGCGGAGGCGGCCGAAGCCGGCCGGCGCGGAATTGACGGCCGCGCGCACGGCCGCCTCGGTGAGCCGGGCCAGGCCCGGGAAGTGCACTCGCGCGTCGCAGGCCACCTCCCCGTCAAACAGCGCCGGCCCTGCATGCACACAGCAAGTGATTCAATGTCAAAATTTAAGTCTCACCAACTTGTATCCTTTCACCCACCTCTCTGAGTTGGCTTGTCGGCAGAAATACTGTGCTGCAGTTGAATGTCTCTACAGCCTCACATCTCCAAGCATTGTGGGTTTTTGCAGTCGGGACTGGCACACCGCACGCCAAAGCTATGCCGCTAGTGGATAAGTCAGCTGAAAAATTGCAGCGCACCGAGGCGCAGCGTGGCAGAGAACTTGGTCTCGGTGGCGAGGTTGAGGAAGGCAAGGTACAGTGCGCTGTCGGGGCCGGCCGTGACGGACGCCAGTCGCGGAAAGTCCATCCGCAGAGCAACCGCCTCTTCTGCCGCATCTGATATGCGTGCCGCCTGCGACAGTGGAGCTTCATCAAGCATGGCATAGCCAAATTACGAACATTCTCTGAACTCATGACATGGTCCTCAATATCTTGGACCAGCAGGTGTAGCTAGGACCGTTCTTGCCTGGATGTGGAAATGTGCATCATGCACTTCCACCAGGAGGAGCGAAATGTACTTTCCTGGTACCAGTCGAAATAAGTACCCCTTGCAAAGATGAACAAGGTAATAGCGCAGGTTTAGACACGCCAGAAAATAAATGGAGAGAAATGCCGGGGCCGCGCCTGGGTGCGGAGCTGTAGCAGGGCAGCGGAGATCTTGGGGCCGCTGAAATCGCTCATGCTGAAGCTGGCCAGTGCGCCGGGGGATGCTGAGGTGTTGGACGCGCCAGGCAACGCCGCGCAAGACAGCGCCTGCGCCACCTGGCGCTGAATGTGCGGCACCGCCGGCGCCTCCTCTGCACATGTGAAAGGAGCGAAGGTCAGGGTGATCTCTAGCAGGCTGCAAGGGGAGTTGGAGGGGCACATATCTGCAACCAGTGTAATTCACAGGAACATCCGAGGCCAGCTTGATCTGCTATATATAGGACACCTGGCACGAAAAGTAGGGCGTAGAGTCATGGCAGGTATCCATATCTACCATGCCTTCAGGCCAGTCAGGCCATGGATTTGCGATGTCAGCGACATACGCATGCCTCAATACAGTAGCACAGACTTAATCATCTGCGCGCTCCCATGTAGACTGCCATAGTACCATAGTCTATCAGAGCATCAGTGATGCTAACATATACTGCCAGAAACAACCAAGGCTTTCTTATGAGCGTGTGCTGCTTGGGAACGCTGCATGCTGTCTGGGTTAGGTATTCGCACCTGTGTTGACAAGCTCAAGGCGGGCACAATATTTGTTGGTCCCGGACGCAGGCAGCTGCAGCTGCAGCCGGAACAGCGGCCCGATGCGCAGGCACAGCTCGCGGATGCATGGGCTGCCCTCTGATCCGCTGTGCCCAGCCTCCAGCTGGCAGCCGACACAGCCGCTCAGAATGTCCATCTCCTCGACCTGCGCCAGCAGATCAAAACGAAACATTACACACAATCTGCATCACTAGCAGAAGGAATCAGGCCCTCAGGCTGATGTCCTGAAGTTTGACAGACACTGCCAGTGTGTTTTGGGCATTGAGAGCCGTGAATGTAAGGCCAATGGGAGCCCCTTGTCCCTCTGACAAAATTGATAAGAAAGCCCCTTTCCAGGGCAAGAGAGAGCACCTCTTTGCCTTGTCTCATGCAGCCCATCTCTGCTTCTTCTGACAACGGACTGAATGTGGTAATCGACAGAAGGTTGGCATTCAGGGGAGACTCACCTTGGACAGAAACGCCTCGGCGGAGGCTTCGCTGAGGTTGTCTGCGCTCTGCCCGGCCTGGGCAGCTGCGTCATCCGCCCGGGCAGCTTCCAGCGCTGCCCTCTGCTCTCGCAGCGCACGCAGCTCGGCCTGCCACACCCACACGACTGATCTGCACAAGACTCATGATTGCCAATCCAGGATACTGTATAAGGTGCTCGAGAGTCTCCTGCCCCGCTGGTCGCAGAAATGGTTGTGTGCTTCACATGGTGCATGTCTGCTGCTGCAGCCATCGACCCTGGGGCGGGCTTTGCGCACAATGGCTACCCTCAACAAGGTCGTGGAGGTGCAGGTCTGCGCAAGAGACTTCCAAACTAGCAGCAAGACGCAGATTGGAAGGTCACCTGCAGCGAGGAGAGGCGCTGCTCTGAGGCGGCCTTTCTGGCGGCTCGTCCCTGGTTGTCCAGCTGTAGCGCCTGCAGGCTGCCCATCAACGCGCTCAGCCGCTGCCGCCGCTCCGCCTCCGCCTGTCGGCAGGGGACCAAAAAGAAATCAGCGGTCCATCAAGGCCTGACTTTTGGTGCACAGCGCTTTCTCAACGCGACGGGGAAGGCGAAAGTTGGTGCATGCATGGGTCCCCAGGAATCTCATGACTTAAGAGGTCTGTACAGCAAACCCCGTTCTTCTGCCTGCGGGCCAATGCATGCGAGCCCAAAAGCCCCACACAGTCATGAGCATGACTGCAAAGTCCACAAGCGCACAGCGGTGAACGTGACGGCGCTGCATTCCTTCCTTTGTTCAGTAGTACAAGCAGAGAGTTTCCAGGCAGTGGATGGCGGAAAGCATAGCTCTGTGCGCACCTTGTGTGCTGCAGTGTGGGTTTGGGCTGCGGCCAGTGCCTCGGCAGCAGCGGTGGCTGCCGCTTGCTTGAGATGGCGCGCCTGTTGCAGGGCACTGGCGAGGAATGCCAGGTCCTCCTTCAGCCTTGCTTGATGGTCCTGCACCATGACAAGCACGCAAGGCCAATTCGATTTCTGTCAAGCAAGCAGGCGAATTATGAACGGTACGTGCTGAGGGTGGTATCAGATCGATGCCCACCGAAGGCTCGTGTTCAAAAGTAGTTTGTTCACAGCGGAGCATGAGAGGATAAGCTTGAGCCTATTGCTAGCCTTTGCACGTACAGGAAAACTGCTTCTGAGCTGATCTATGCAGGAGCAGCACTTATGCTTGTCACCATGTGCCCTTATTTCTAGCTGGGTACCACAATCACAAGTCCAGCCGACACAGAAGCGCACAAAATAAGCAATAATGTGCACCACCAGGTTCAGTCCAGCTGCAGAACCTTCCTTACTGGAAGGATCCCACAAAGAAAGGAGAAGAGCGGGCAAACCTGCAGGGCGACGCGCTTCTGTTCCTCAACGCTGTGGCGCCAGTCCTTCCAGGCGACCGTCGTGCGCTGGCGGCACACGCGCTTCAGCATCGCCACTCCCGCCTTTATGCCCTCAACCTCCGCCGCGTCGCTCGTCTGCAGTGATCCAATACTTGGCGTGAGTTCATGCATACAAAGGCTGCCCAGACTTTTCCTGTCAAGCATTACCTGCGTGCTCTCTTGCACTGGAGCAAGACGATCAGCCGGCACCCTGATCCAGCCGGCATGCCTGTGTATGGGACTATGACACCTCCAGCGATGTCAATGATGTTGAAGCAGGGGGACACTAAATGTTGTAATTGGTACAACCCCTTATTAAAGCAGTCAAAGGGGCTTTAGACCCACCTGCAGGGTCTGGAAGAGGCGCGGGTTGTGCTTGCCGATGAGGGCCTCCTTGTCGGCGATGGTTTCCTTGGCGGAGGCGATGGTCTCACGCAGCGTGCGGATGCTCTCCTCCATCTCCCCCACGGCCGGCGCCGTCAGGAACAGCAGCTTGTATGCATCCTGCACACACACCAGCGCCTTTGATGACTTCACGCTGATTTTGTGTTGAAGATGCTTCCTGAGAACCACAGATCAGTACGCCAGCATGCCTGGTCTCCTTATCAGGGCAAGAGAGGAGCCAAACGCTGCTCTCTGATGGTACTCTAAAGTCGGGCAAAGTGCAGCGTTTGCCCAGCAGACAATTGACAAGCATCCTTCATGTTGAGAGAACTGCAACGTCATAACAGCTACAGCTGCTGTGAGACACAGTAGATCTCCACGAGATACATCATGTACACCACTATTTTCCAGATGAGCAGAATACTGAAAGCCTGCCCATAGCGAGGGAAATCCATCAGGCAAAACTGGTTGGTGAATTGCACCTGCAGGTTGGCCGGAGGCGGGTCGGAGGCGAGGTCGGCAAAGTTGATGGAGGTGCCTCGGCGCATGTGGTCCAGGAACTGCAAGTCCACCTCCTTCAGGAAATCCTGGGACACCAAACCAAGTACTCGGTCAGCATCCAACCACATAAAGTTAGGATGCATCATTTGGCAGCCATGCAGGATTGATCCTGATCATCAGGTCAGCACCCAGCATGTCATCCAGACAATTGAAGATCTTACCTCATGTGCCCAGTGCTCAGATGTCAAAGTATAATTTTCACATGTTCAGGACTGTTGCTTTTATGATCACATGTTCAGTTCATTTCAGACATAGTGATGCAGTCATCCTGTAGGAAAACTGCATATCCATGCTGGGAGAAAGAGAAAATGGGAGAGGAAAAAACAGGGGAGCATGCCTGGAACGTGAGCTGCGCTGCGGCCGGCGCCGCAGACTGGGGGGTGCGCCCCCCGAGTGCCAGCATGCGGCCCCCCCTCGGCCGGGACCCCCCGCTGGCCACGCTGCCGTGGGGCGTGCGGCGACTTGACATTGGCGACTGCTGCATGCCAACCTGGACACACATTCCTTCTCAATTCCATCTTTAATGTCAGTCCATCTTAAGCATCCACGCATAGGAACAGCAAATGCATCAGATGCCAAGCACTCATTTACAGCAGGTGTGACTTGGCATCTAATCTCCAGATTGAGCGGTGGTGTTGCAAGCAAGCCATACTGAGGGCATGGCCAATGTGCTTGACGCCCTTCTGTCAAAACGCTCTGATCTGAGGACAGCTATTGAGACAGGTCACTCAATTAACTGGTATTTCATTCCAGGGTGAATGTTAATCAATCTTATATAATTCCGCAGCCGCACCCCAAAAACTTATTATGCAACCACCCCAAACATAATTACTTTCTGCAGGTTTCAGAATGAGCACTACAGTAAGCAAACGGGGAAAGGTGGGACTTTGGGCACCTGCTGCATGGGGGACATGGTGTGATCCTGCAGCTGGGGGCTGGGCGGCAGCTGCCGGGGAGAGGGCGCCCTGCTGTGCACGCTACCGATTGGGGTGCGAGCCAGCTTGGGCCCTCCAGGAATCCTGTCCAGCTCCCTCGTGTCCACCTCAGGCATCGGGTACGACTGCACCAATCGGCGCTCGCGGATCAGTGGTCTGGATTACCAACTTGGCTCCTAAAGATATCATACAGCTCATCATATCAGGGATTGTTGGGCCTTAACACGCAAGGAAAGCTCCTTTGCTGAATCGAACCCATGAGCAGCATCCAGGGGTTTATTGTTGGGTGCAATGAATTGGCAATTTTGAGAGAATGGATAGATCGACTGCTGCTGTGGAAAAATGTCAATGCTGCTCCTGTTCGGTCAATGCTGTGGGTGGAGGTGTTTGCTTCTGGGCTGTCCCAGTATTCCGTAGGCGTTTTCCATCTGGTGAACCATGCCTTCTTCAAGGCACTGCTCTTCCTAGTGAGAAGGGCGGTGTGACTCACCACCTGGGACGCGGCAGGCACCGGGGAGGGCGAGGGAGATGGGGAGGGCAGCGCACGCATTGGAGTGGGGCGCACGCGAATTTTCATCGCGGACCCCTGGCGGCCGTGGAAGGACGGCGGCGGCGTGCGCGCCAGCAGCGGCCCACCTGCGATGCAATCACATGCATCATGAACAATGGATACAAGTAGGTAAATTTGCTCCTCAATGGCGTGTGCTGTGTGCGTCTGCATCTGCCCGTCTGCTGCTGACAGAACCCAAGTGCACATAGCAGTAAGCTAGTCGGCGAACTTCTCTTCAGGATGCAGGTATTGGACTCTGTCACCCAGGGTGTTTCTGACGTTGTGTGACACTAAATGGCTGAGTTACAGCCCAGGCAGAGGCACAGAAGGATCCCTGTCCTGAGAGTTGACTTGAAATTCCCAAGGGGTATGGAGCAGGCACGCGTGGCTCACCGGGCAGGAGGCCGCGCAGGGGGGTCTCGCCACCGACGTGCGCGGGGCCCCACTGGGAGGGCAGCTCCGAGGGGACCTCCAGGTCATCCAGTGACTGGTCTGCCAGCAGGTCGGGGCTGTTCCCTCCCTGAGTTGCCTCCCTGCCTGCCTCTGCTTGCATGCCCACCTGGTGCACCACATGTTCACTCTCAAGGGCATGTATCCACAGCTTTGAAGCTCCTTTCTAGCTACTAATTGGCAACAGTGGGAAACCTACACATAATTTAATGCTGACTGCAGCTGTACAAGACCTCCCTTATGCAGACAGGTTTGAACTGTCCGCATGCATGGATCTGCAAGAAAGGACGATTTAGGCTGATTCCTGACTTCACACAAGCAACCAATTTTTTCGGCACGCAATAAACGCGCACCTGCGGCTGTGCGGCAGGGGTGCGCGGGGGAGGTGTCATCTCCAGCTCAGCGCCCGCGTCACCGCTGATGTCATCGTCATCGGCGGCGGCCGGCGCCCACTCGGCGACGGCCGAGGTGGCGGTCAGGTCCGCCAGCATGGTGGCGGCGGCAGGTGCCGGCACATGCGCGGCGGCTGCCGGCAGGTGCGAGCGCGTGGCCAGCAGCTGCGTGGTGGATGCGTGCAGCATGCCCAGCGTGTGCGGCCCGCTGCTGTCCTGGCGCCCAAATCCGCTCGTCTCCATCGGCTTCTGCACCACACATCTCACAATCTCTCGGTCACCGGAAAATAGCAAAGCACATGCTGGCGTGCTATGGCATGTGCGGGGGGAGTGCACCTAGCCCCAAGTGCACATGAACTGGTTCTTCTCCTCTGCCTTACAACCAACGTATAGGTGCAACTTGACACTGCTCACCGACATCATGCAAGAATAGTCACACTGTCTAAGAGCCATTGTGCCGACCTGGGAAATGGTAGTTAAGGCAGAGGAGCCATGGACCAGAGGAATGCATGTTGTGCATAACAATGAGTGGAGCGGAGGGCAGGGGGCGCGCCTGTGGCCCCTGCAGCAGGGTGAGGCGGCGGCGCAGCTCGCCGAGAGGGCCGTCATCCGCGCCATCGGCCGGCGGAGTAATGTCCTCCAGCAGCAGCCCGGTAGTCATGTCCTTGCCTGTTTCAGCAGCACTTCATAAAAGGACAGTGAATTCTGTTTTAATGGCTCTTTTCCGGCATCAAAATGCAGCATCTTGTGGCCCCCCAAGATGCTGCAGGATTGCAAGAGTTTAAGGTGGAAACAATTGCTGTCGCCTTCTTTGTTGGCAAGGTCCCAATCCCAACAAGGAGCATGATTAGACATGAGCAGTGTGTACATACCATTATCCTAAACATCACATAGGCAGTATAAATGCTTGATTACTTTGAAGCACATGCGCTGCTCAAAGCACCTGTGCCCTTGGCGCCCGAGCTGTCGTTGAGCGGGGAGTTGGGGGGCGCGGCCGCCAGGGGGGCGCTCTCATCGTCCATGTCATCAATGAGTAAGCGCCCGGTCAGGTCTGCAATGCTGGAGCGGCGCCTACGCACCGTGCTGCCAAAGCCTGCGCAGTTCAAGAGCCAAACTCAAATCAACTGCTGGCCTGGCCGCTGCATACACTACATTATTGCAGCAAACACAATGCAGCCAGCCAACTTGAGAGAGGCACCTCATCATAATAATGAGAGCATATTGGAGTGTGCATGCTTAGGACAGACACCAATGCCTGGTCGGAAAGCATGGATGCCCATGAATTTGACTCCTGACCACGATCTTGGCATGCTTGGGTGCATGCATGCCTGTGCAATGCACAAGCACCTTCCTGCAGCAATGCTTTCAGAGTAAATCATCAAAAGACACATGCTGATGTGCCTGTGGGCTGACCTGCACGTGCCCCAAACCCTTGACTGGACTCCTCTTGCGGGGCCACAGCCGGCTCGACAGGGGACGGCGCTTGCATCGGGCTTGCTGGCGCATCCTCAAAGACCGGCAGCGCATGCCCGGGAGCTTCCATTGCCTCCTCCTCTTGGCCATATCCGCTGCAGAATTCACGCACAGTTTTATCTATTGTCCGCACACCGTGGACACCTTGCATACCTTATCATTATGATAATTCACTGCGCGCTCTTCCTGCCAGAGGTAAGTGACGTCTGCAGACCAGCTGCAGGTTAAGGGCTGCCGTATATCCAGCCCCTTAATGGACTCGCCAATTCAAGCATAACCCAATTAACCATGGGTACGGTGCTCAATTACTTTTTCGTCCCCTGCCAGCTGGGGCCTTGCAGACATGCATAGCTGAAAGTGTGAGGCAAAAGACATGAAGTGTTCTGCACATTTGAAGGAAAGTCAAGTTTTGCACCTGGCGTTTGTTGCATCTTCCAGGGGCCGTGTGTCGACAGCGTGCTCTGTCTCCTGCACTGCATGGCTCTGCAGCTGAACAAAGAGCGAGTCATCGGTCGTGTCATTGGCGGGGAGCTGCCTGTTTGTGACCTCCCCAGTCGTGTCGTTGCCGCCAAAGACGTGACGATAGGTCAAGTCTCCCATGACTGCCAGACCTGCATCAATACCCAGGCATGGCATATTAATGCCAGCTTCACTGAAACAATCAGGGCCTCTGAAACAACATCTGCTTGACATCACTGACAATATTATGGTCTGTGATGGAAGGTTGTCTTTCGGCAGAGTTTACACTCCTCATGTGTGTCTCTCACTGCATGACAAGTGTACTTGGTCATACAGCACCCCAAAGGATTTGTACGTTCCACCAGATTGTACCACTTGCATCTAGGGACTGTCAGAAAAGTAGCTGCTCACCATTCCTTTCCAGGTCCAGGTCAGTGGTGTCCTCGTCCCCCGGCACAAAGCCCCACTTGTTGACCTGTTGCCCGCCGGGCACGGCCGCGCCGCCCGGCCGTGCAGCCGCGCCGCCAAAGCCGGCCCCGGGGCTGTCGAGCGCGCCGGCAGCTACTGGCCCAAGCAGACCGGTGTCATTAGCGGCAACGCCCCATGCCGGATGCACGCCGCCCTCCAAAACCTGGAAATACAGCATTGATCTTGTTCAGATGCATTGATTTTGTGGGGATGGCAAATACCTTCAGCAATGCACATTGCACACCTGCGTATCAGAACAGAAGCCACTGCGGGCAAGCAAGCATGTAGCCACCCCTATTTTGACATTTTGCCCCACTATGTGGAAGGCCGGTGTTAAGGGTCTGGTGGATAACATTATCAAGCTAGCTAGAATTAAGGCATTGGTAAAGGTGCAGAAACTCCAGCAGGAATACTGACCTTGGTGTATCCCAGGGATGAGAACGCCCCCGTGCTGTGCACAGTCGTGCCACCGTCCTCGGCTCCCGCCACGGCGCTGATGCTGTTGAGCGACATGTCTTCCGTCTCGTCCGCGCGCGGCGCAAAGGAGGATGACATGCGGTCCCGCTCGCCTGGACAGTCACAGGCGATGAGTCACCCTGGAGATGTGTAGTGCCAAAGGACCCCTGTTTGTCTCGTTAAAGCTCTCTCGAACCAGCCACGATGACCCTTGCAGCACAGCAAGCATTCAAGTTGACACGATCATGTGGAATATCACTGCACAGCGTTACCACCGCTTGCGATGAATATTACAGCCCAATTAGTATCCTACACTGCTCAAAAGTCTGAGTGCCCCAGCCAGGCCTGCCGTTGCACCCTTGAGTTTCCCATTAATTGCCTTCATATTTAGCAGGTCAAGCTGGCACCTCAGGATCCAATGAGATACACAACCTCTAGCCAGGGTTGGTGAGCACATTCTGCTTTGCTTTGGTTTCAGTGAAAGCAGCTTCAGCATGCAGCAGCTCCGCGATCTGCAACTGGAGCTTTTCGCTCTGAATATCACCTTCATGGCCCCATTGCGCACGTCTGGGCTGATGGCCATCACGGTGCAAAAGAGTGAAACATCTTCCTTCAGGCAGATGTGGTCTTCACCTTGGCCAAGCGTGGACTGCAGACCAGTGGTGGAGGCTCCTCTAATGTAGGAGCTGGAGCGCAGGTCGGCCTCGGTCTCCTCTGTGAGGGGCGTCAGTGCAGGGGCGTGCCCCATGCCCCTGTGCAGCCTGCTCAGGTACTCGTCCTCTGCTGCATCAGCTTCCACCAGCTCCGCCAGCCCAGGCACGCCCTCAGTTATGCCACCTGGCATGCCACATGCACCCATGCATTCAGACATGTTCAAAGTCCATCTCAACAACAATGCTCCCTGCAAGAAGAATGACCGTCATTTGTTCCAATTTGCCCCATGTGGGCGTCCTGGCGGATGCCTTCGCACTGATCCTCAGGCAAATGTGTAAAGCCCAGGAAGGGAATTTAAAGCGATGGTTTTTGGCATGCCTTTGGCTCTGTCCACGGATTCGCCGGTCAGGTTGTGGCTGAGGTCGTCGTTCTGCGCGTAGTCATACTCCTGGCTGATGTCTGTGAGCTCCATGGAGACAGCTGAGGGGCTGGCAAAGCTATCCAGCGGGCTCAGAGCCTGCAACTCCTGGTTCCAGCTGTCCAGCCCGTAGACAGGCATCGATGTGTTCCCCATGCCATCTGTCAGGTCCTGCTCTGGGAAGGGCTGGTGATCAGGCTCTGGCACGTGAGCCTTCTCTGGTGTAGCCTGCCTCTCATCGTCCTGAGCATCGGCATGCTTCTTTTTGGCATTTGCTTCTTGGCAAATTGGTTCTGGAATACCTTATGAAATCGACACGCTGTGATGTATCCCAGGGGGCACAGTGCAGACCTTTGTGTACAGGTGCATGGTCTTGAGCTGGTCATCCGGTGCGAAGCTGACACGCCTGTTGGCCAGCCTGCTCCCCTTCTTTTGTCTCTTAGTTGATGTGTGTTTAGACACCGGCGCCAGATCTCCCAGCACGGCCCTCTCACGCTTCAGAATCTGTTGGTGCCAGCACATTCTTTACTTAGGTGAGAGGATCTACACAACCTGGACGCTGCAAAGGAGGATACAAAAAATACGTAACACAGTAGTACGGAGCAAATGAACATGCCCAATGGCACCAGGTTATAATAAATCCCCAATCAAGCTGGCGGGAATTCCACGCATAGACGTCCCCCTGAAAAAATTTCTGCTGCTCGCACTCACCGAGCCCGGAGCTTTGCCAGCTGCGTCTATCTTCGTTGGCGTCTGGCCGAGGTTCTCCTTCTCGAAGGCGAAGGGGGACGCGTGGATGCCCTCAGCCATTGTTACTTTTTATGGAACGGCTAGCGCTCCTTATTTACCGGGTTGATACGTCGCCTACTATCTTCTCAACAACATTTCTTCGTGGTTGTGATGTTTTTCTCTCACGAAGAGCCCCATGCAACGCAGATTTGCTAGGGCTGTCTGCCAACGGTTTGCACCTGTCCAGTTGTCATCAATTCCATCGACCCCAGCAGGGCTTATCAACACAAACCTCACCCTTTCGAACCCTACCCACCCAGTCAGAACTGGGAAGCTGCTTCGTACAAGTTAGCAACATGAGAACAAGCTACGAACTCAGTCAGATGGGTTTAGATGTCAAGAGGGATGCGTGACCTCACGCTTGGATCGCATTTTCGTTCTTATCAGGAGTTTTCATGATAGCGCTGACTCGACATTGATTATGGCCAGTTCGCACTGCTAGGCAGACATTCACTGCATGCATTCCAACAACGTTGTATCTAGCGACTACACGGTGGTGCCATACAGTTGTGGCAGCAGAGCATGAGCATTCTTGCTGGTAGTGTCTAGACATCGAGCAAGGAAGTAGCATGGTCCTTGTAGATCGCTGGCTTCGCTAGTACGCGAGCACTTTGTGTCGGGAGATAGCTGCAGAGTCTGATTATATCGAAGAGGCCCAGTGGTGCCGCAATGCACTGTAATCAGATCTGGATGTGCAGCCACGAAGCGTGAGACGCACCTTCCAAGGCCAACCTGTTGATATGCTTTCGGCAAAGAGCACCAGTGCTCCTGCCAAGGCTCCTCCTGCGGAGGTGAGTCCTTAAGTTAGCTATGCATGGTTGTTGCTGCGTCTGTGTTAGTGTTGCTAATGCTTATAAAAGGCCTGGTAGGTAGATTGCAAGTGATCCATCAACACTTTTAATACCGCGCATTCCGAGATCGAGCACTGCCCACCCGATGCTGCAGGGTTCGGTGCTTGGAGCGCTGCGAAGCCCTCAGGAGCCTGCGGTCACCTTGCAGACTGCACCTCTTCTAGAGATCCCTGCTGTAAGACCCCATTTCTCACGTTGCTTTCCGTCGAGGGGGATGTCTACGAGTGAGGAAGGGAATATCAACAGTCAGATTAAGCATGAATCTATACATCTCACAGCACAAGCATTATGGATTTCCTTGCAAATGCATATTTCGACTCTGAATGGGTCCTCTTGGAATACCTTGCAGGCACTGGTTGACGCGGAGGATGAGGGAGAGCCACCCATGCATGACGAACACCCCGTGGCGACAATCATCAGGTAAATTATGTGTTCATCATGGTAGCATCTCCATAGAACATGCAACTTGGGGTCGGTCAACCCACACCTCCTTGAGGACACTGAGACAAAGTCACGCAGAAAACATCTATGCGCATCACCTCTTTGCATGGTGCACAGTTGCATGCGTTATACAGTACTTCATAGCTTCCGTTCCTGAAACATCTCCATGATGATTTTGAAGGGGGCCGTTCACAGAGGTAGCAGAGCAGCAGTTGGCGGCCACAGTGGACCAGCTGCTGCTGGCATATGGAGTCTCTGATGCAGCCGTGTGGAGCCCCATACTGTCCCACCTCGCAGAGGAGGCTGTCGCCAAGCTGTCGCCAGGCCTGGCAGTTGCGCATGGCAATCTGGACCCCCGCTTTTACATCAAGGTGTGCAGCGCTGGAACGCTTGCATGCCATTGCTCCGGCAAGACTTTGAACGGGGCTTGTCTCCTTCTAAAGACTTTAGAACTTTGCCATCTCACCCTTGATTCGCCTTTTTACGCGGTTGCTACCCCTGCATTGAAACAGTTTCCTTCAGCACAGAAGTACTTGTTTGAACAATGCATGCATCCTACAAAATGCGGTCAATTAGCAGCTTGCTTGGCATCATTTACCTGCATAGGTGAAGAAGGTGGCGGGGGTGGGAACTCCTGCGGACAGCAGCATTGTGAACGGCGTGGTGTGTCGCAAGAACATTGCCCACAAGCGCATGCGGCGGCGCATCGAGAACGCCAAAATCCTTCTCATCGGCGGCAGTGTGGAGTTTAATCGCACCCAGTCGCGGCTCGCCTCCCTCGAGTCCGTCACCAAGCAGCAGGTGAGCGACAATGACTCCCTGCAATTGCGCCAGTGTGGGTTTCGTGATTGTTGTGCTCCATGCACAGCATGCAGGCTAAGACACCATCAGTCAAGGCAACCAGCGAGGCTTGTCACGGCGACACCTGTGCTGCGAGGTTCAATTGAAGGCCAGCACTGACAGCTATGCAGCCCTGACAAGCCTCCTTGGCGTGCACTCATGCTGGTATCTGTGCATGTCTGATGGTTTGAGCATCATGTGTACATGATTATGGATACAGCTCCCTGATGTAACCCGTACTCCGAGTGCGCTCACTCATTCAAGTCATGTCCCAGTAGGCAAGTCAGTGTCCTGACTTGAAATGCAAGAATAAAATTTCAATGGTTGCTGACATGTTCTGCTGGGGCGTTGCCTGCGCAGGAGGAGGAGAACCTGCAGGATCAGGTGGACAAGCTGGTGGCGCTGCAGCCGGACATTGTGCTGGTGGAGCGCAGCGTGGCGCGCACTGCGCAGGACCAGCTACTCGACCGGGGCATCTCCCTCGCCCTCAATCTGAAGCGCTCCGTCCTCGACTTCCTCTCCCGCTGCACCGGCGCAGAGGTGCTTGCCTCGATCAGAGCTGGGGCAAGAATCTTTGGGCAGAGTGCTGCACAACTTACATGTTGCTCTTTACTCATTGCGCCAGCTAACCTGTTGAGCACATTGCCAGAGGTGATGTGAGCACTACATAGGGCTGACACAAGGCACAGAGGAGATTGCTGCAAGGTGTCAAGATAAGCATGCATGCCGAACTGTTGAAGTAATTATAATTGTGGCGGCAGGTGGCGGCGTCTGTGGACAGCGCGTCTGCAAAGAACGTGGCGACGTGCGAGGAGTTCTCAGTGGAGGACACATACCCAGCGCCGCCGCGCACCCCCAACGGCGCCACGTCCTCCAACAGCATCGCCTCAGGCGCATCCAGCCAGGCGCTGGAGGCCGGCGCGAAGCTGCCGAGCGTGCCGGAAGGCTCCGGGGCCGGCGCCAAGGCGGAAGCTGCCGCGCAGCTGGACACGGCCAAATCTGGCGCGGCGACCGGCCTGGCCGTGCCGCCGGCGGTGCCGCGGGGCCCGTCGCTGGATCGCACATCGGTAAGCTACAAGGGGGATGCGAGGAGCGGCGCGTCGGCGTTTGGGGCGTTGGACCGGGTGAGCGGGAGCTATCCGGGGACATCTTTGGGGCGGGTGTCGGGGAGGGAGCTGGGCACGCCCCAGAACAGCCTGAAGCTGTCCGAGTCGGGCAAGGGGATGATGGCGGCGCGCACGCTCATGTTCTTCAAGGGCTGCCCTAAAGCGCTTGGCTGCACCGTGCTGCTCAAGGGCGCCCCGCGCGAGGCCCTGGCCGCCGTCAAGAAGGTCATGCAGGTGTGCAGTTTGCCCCCGTCAGATTTGCTCAGCACAGGACATCCGGGTAACTCAGGGTGCGTGAGTGGGCTTGACTTGCAGCGCTGTCCGGTCCTTTTCCATTGTGTCGGCATTGCGAGAACCTGTGCAATGCTGCAATAATGGGATTGACCAGACGGCGCTGAGCTACAGGGTGCCAAGCTGTGAGCTGCATGTTTGTTGCTCGCTGGAATTCATGTTGTCTGCCATCAGCACATTTTCTTCGAGCTCTCATGGACACTCGGATATGCTTGATTATGAGCGCCATCTGCTTGTGCTTCACTTCTGCTGCATTGGGAGCGTCGTGCAATGCTGGGGCAGTCAAAACAGGGACGTGGAGCTCACTTACACAACACTAAACCCTGAAATTTATTTTCGTGTGCTGTCGCAGTTTGCAGTGTACGCTGCATACCGCAATCGCCTGGAGACGGCCTTCCTGGCAGATCAGCTCGCATCCGCCATTTCCACCGCCGACGAGTCACACAGCTCCTCCAAGCTGGGGACGCCTGAAAAGGCGCCCAAAGGCAGCCGGCCGGCTTCCTCGACCGCCACTCCCCAGCAGAGCGCGCCATCCTCCCCCACCAAGGCGGCCCTCGCAAACGGCGAGGCTCCCAATCAATCATCCGTGTCGGTGTTGAACCCCCACGGGGGTGTATCCATCGGCACGCCGGTGCAGCCGCCGGCCGAAGGGGCGCGCAGTGAATGCGCCTCAGAGGCCGAGCAGCAGAACAACTCTGGTGAGTCTGCGCTGCACTGCAACTTTGCCTTGGTGCTGCTTTTATTTGGAGAGATGCTCCCTCCGGTGCTGTTGGTTCTCTGGTCGTTCTAGATCTGGTGATGAGCTGTCTTAAATGAAGTTTACGAGTTCTTGACGTTTGTGGTGGTGCATGCAGGCAGCGCATCGCTGATGTCATCGCTGATGGCCAGCTCAGCGCCCAGCCGCACGCCGACAGCAGAGCCGCTCTTCTCGCGGGCAGTCTCCTCTGCGATGCAGCCGATGAACAGCGGCGGTGCACCATCCCTGCAGCAGTCATCCACACAGATGACGATGCCCCACCCGCCCTTCCGGGAACAGGACAGTGAAGAGCAGCAACGGCAGAGCAGGGCAGATGCACTGGACAGACTCGACTCTGTTTGGGACCTTCAAGGTAGCGTCATGCGCTTTCCCGGATAATCTGTACCCCGCTTTATCTTTTTGTCTGGAAGCCTTGTTACCCACGAGCGACTTCAATGAGGGCCTCCCATGTTGTTGGCTGGCAGACATGAGTGTGGCCAGCAGTTTCCAGGTTGAGCAATCTTGTGGTGCTGAACCCCACTTTGCTACCCTGTGTATTCTCAAGAAGAAGGAACGCCGTTTGCTGTCAGTGGAAGGCAGCTGACGCCAGAATGGCAATTTGTCTGCGCAGGGACGAATGCTGAGGAATTGGAGGAGCATGCGCGGCGTGTGGTGCAACGCTCGGCCATACGGACTGCTGCGGACAGAGGCGCGGGGCCGCTTGTGTCCCTCTCCCCGCATGTAACCGTTGGCGCATGCGGCGACCAGTTGGGCTCCATGCTTGAGAACGGGCATGTCATATCAGACGATGCAGAGCCTGATCAGGAGGATCCCTCCACTGACCGGCATGACAGGTACTGCTGCGCTTGCTGCAAACCCCATAGATACTTTTTCTAAGCATCTATCAGCTTCCTGTGTGCATAGATCTCAACAGCGCAATATATTAGGAACATTGTTGGAGGGTTATTGGGTGTGTGCGCAGGAATGGCCTCCCAGCTAGTGCTACAGCGCAGATTGGGCAGAACTCCGTCCCGGGCTCAGCCCGCAGCCACTTGTCCTCCGTGCAGGAGGATTCTCTGCGTGAGAATGACGCCGCCAGCAGCCAAGGTGTGGGCTGAGCGCAAGACAGTCACCTCCGTAAAATTCCAGCTGTCCCCGCTCGATACCTGACCGGCCCCATCAATACTTCGTCTGTCGAGTGTCATGATATATTGGGCTGCGCTGGCAAGATTGGGCAGTACTGTGTCGCGTTGTCGCGGCAGCTCCGTCACTTATCTTCACTTCTTCAAGAGGGGTATATATGATGGGGGCGGTCGCTGTTTCTCAATTAGTCATCAAGAAAGTAGCCTTTATTAGGAGGATTGTGAAGGCTGAATGAAACAGGCATGCCATGTATTGCAGGAGGTGCAGAGGAGGCAGTGTCTACAGAGGAGCAGCGGGCAGAGGCAGGGGAGTTGATGGGCCTCCAGCGGCTGTATGTCACCACAGCGCTCAGCAACCAGCCGCGCGGAGAAATGTCCCGGCCGCCCGAGGTGCGTGCACTTGCCAGATCAGATGGATGCATATAAGCAAGGTGTATCCAGTTACTGCCGCACCTTGCACACATTCATTGTTAGCATCTTGAGGCATCACTGTATGTCTCATGACCTGTCATCCATCAACATCTGGCAATGAACTATGCATAGCAAGCCGTTTGTGCATTTGCAAAATCTTTCTTGCTCAGACTTCCTTGCGCAGACCATTGTGGGCATGTGTTGCTTGCCAAGAGTGCACTTTCACCCGGTAATAGGCCTCTAGCAGGAGGGGCAATGTACATTGAGTGGCTTAGCTTGTGTGTGGTACAGGTGAAGCGCATTGACTACTACCAGAGGACAGATCAGGCGCTGTCGCAGTTTCTGTCGGGTGCATCGGCTCACAGCCTCAGCACGGACGTGACCACGTACCTGCATGGGGACGGGCTGCTCACGCTGCGCGTAGCGCGACTGCCTGAGGGCCAGGAGCTTCCCGGAGCCGACACCGACCAAGTCTGGTTCTGGCTGCGACCCCGCCAGGTGGGCAAGGCTTTCATGGACTCCTGTTTGTGTTGGGTTTGTGTGTTGGGTGTGTTGAGAGCTGTCTGGAGACATTCGCGTGCAAGCATGTTCGGGAGGACTTTTGGTGCGCTCGTCTTGTCCTTTCGTCTTGCATGTGGTCTTGTGAAGACACAGAGCGTGGCAGAAAGTCCACAGCAATAGGCTTATGGTGCCCAATTGGCTTTGAGCAACCTTTGGCTTATGCTGTCGGTCCTCTGTCATGGGATCTATGCACCTTGAAGGATGTAGAAAGCACACGGCAAGCCCTCCTCGACACAATTTCTTACTTTTTGCTGTAGCACAGTCTCAATGTTGCAAAAGGAAGGTGTTCTGATATCTTGCGCGGCTGAATGGGCAGCTGCTGTGGGCCCGACCGTGCACTAATTTTTGCCCATTATTGGAAGGCAATGCAGCTGAACATCCTGGTGCCGAAACAGGCATCATTGGAGCTCCTGGACGCCGCGAGACGGGTGCCGCTGTCGCGCGACGCGGCGGCGATGTCGTTGGGGCACTTCCTGGAGGTGTCCTTCGGCGCGCGCCACCTGTCGGTCGGGCCGCGGGAGCTGCACGCCGGCTATGCGCGCTACTTCGGCCGCGGCTCCGCGGTCGCCTGCTTCCTGTGGGAGCGCGTGGGGCCCGCGCATATAGACATGCCGCCCCAGCACATGCACTACTACGTCCCCGCACAACAGGGCTGGATCAAGGACGAAGTGGAGGAGCTCATCGAGGCAAGCTGCGCTTATCCGTCGCACTTCATTTCCCGAATAGATGGCTACTTGATGCAGGCTATGTTGCGCGTTGCTGGATCCTGCATGGCAACGAGTGGCGAGTGAGGTTGGTAGCGTGGTGTGGGGCTTGCATGCACGTCTCGAGAGATAGGTGATGGGATTTGTGTGTGCGCAGGAGGCAAACACGGTGTTTGCGGCAATCGAGAATGCGCTGAAGCAGCGGGAGGAGCAGCTGGCCGCACGCGCAAAGCGTCAGCAGCAGCAGCAGGAGGCCGCGCAGCATGCACCTGCGCCGCAGCCAAAGCCGCCCCAGCCGCCGACCGCCAAGCCGCCCCTGGCCGCGCCGCTTGGCAATCCCGGGCCGGCCGCAGCTACCGCCTTTGCCGGCGCCGTCGGCCGCTCCCCGGATGCGCCCGGCGGCGGTGCTGCCGGCTCCGAGGAAGATGGCTGCGCCGGCGGCAGGCCGGAGACGCCGTCGGTGACAAGTCAGTTGCGCGACGCGCTCGTGGCGGAAGTGTCGGGCCTGGCGGACAACGTGCAGGAGGTGTGTAGCATGATCCGCGCCGATACGGCCGCCCTGGCGCATCCCAATGGCGCCCTCACCGACTCCCCGCGCAAGCAGGCCAATGAGGTACGTAGATGTAGTTCCTATGCCTGCATCCTTCTGTATCCCCAATAAGCTCCCTGCGTCCTTGATGAGCTTTCAATGCCCATAGTACCAACAGCTTCCATCAGTCAGACCTTGCTCATATCTAGACGTTGCGCATGATGTGGTCTGGACCAAGCGGGAGCCTGCAGCTTACGGAGAGGGAATTCTTGTTCGCAGGAGAATCTGCTGGAGGGGTTGAGCAACGAAACGCTGGTGCTGGCCATTTGGCGCATCAACAGCCTTCGCCGCTCGCTGGCCATAATGGCGCTCACATGGGCGTCCTGCCTGCACGACCCCAGCACATTCGCCCCGCGCCAGGCGCAGTCCCTGCCCGCGCATACCATGGCCAGAGCCAACTCCGCCAACTCAATATCGTCTGCCCAGGTGCGACGCATTTGTGCTTGTTGCTGAGCCCATCTTCTTGACTCCCCATTGTTTCTGTCTACAGTGAGCAATCTGCAGTATGAAAGCTGCAAGTGTATGTGGTTCCCGAGTCACCACGCATTCTCTCCTTGCAGAAATTGTATCGCGTTCTCTTGCGGGTACCCCTGTCAGAAAGGCTTGTAAACATGGTCATCAGCATTGAGTATGGGATGTGACCTATTGTGTGCCTGGGATGCAGAGCCTACCTCAGCCGTCCGCCCCGTCCCTGCCCACCCACAGCCGCAACAGCAGCGCCGGTGGCGCAGAGCTCACGCAGGACCTGAACCTGCGAGTGCTCATCGCGCACGCGGCCGCCGCCGCAGCGGCCTCCAGCGCACCTGGAAGCCCCAGTGGCGTGCGCACCCCTCCCATCAACCCATTTGGAGCACCCGCGGCTCAGGCGTCGCAGCCCTTCGAGCCCTCCGAAGCAGGGCCAACTGACAAAGCCGGCGTCGTGCCATCCGCTGCTGCGTCAGAGGACGCCCAGCCACAAGCAGCTCACCGGGATACAAGCGAGGAGCTGAAGGAGCTCATCAGCTTGGTGACTGGCAGCAAGCGGGAGGGCAAGCAAGCGCAACGGCCGGAGCCGGCAGCTAACGGTGGCCATCTCACGGCGCAGACCAGCGCAACTAGCAGCCTGGGTGCGTCCTCGAGCGCAGCAGCAAACGGCGACGCGGGGCACCTGCTGCTGTCCAGCCCGGGCTTGAGCGGGCCGGTGTGGGAGCGCGCGCATAGCGCGCCTCCCATGCCGCGCCTGGAGGACATGGTCGGCAGCCCCACGAGCCACCCGGTGCGCAGCGAGAGCCTGCTGAGCCTGCTGGGCGACGGAGCCGACAGCGTGCTCAGCGCGCCGGGAAACGTTGAGGCGCCGGTGGCCGCCGCGGAGGCGGCGCTTGCCGCCGCCGAGCCGCTGCACCCGCGGCCGCCGCCACGCACTGCATCGGCCTCCGCAGCCGACGACCACAACCGCTTCCCGCAGGGCGCCGGCAGCCTCGTCTCGCGCTACGTGGCAATGTTTGAGGCACGGCAGCCCGTCATCAGCATGCCAGCGTGGCAGCGGCAGGAGCTGCGTGGCCGATCCACCGACCTTGTGCTGCGCTTCCTGAACCGACAGCGCCGGCCGCGCGGCCGCGCGCCGGCCGCCGCCTCGCCGGAGGAGGCCGCCAGCCGCTCGGCCACGCCCGCGCAGCACCACCACTCGGACTCTGACGAGCACTCAGGCAGCGATGACGAACCTGATGAAGGTGATGGGAACAACTCAGACGAGGACGGCAGCGCCGGCTTGCGCACTCCGCCACGCCGGCACAGTAGTCCGCTGCGTGGCCGCTCGCCGGGCAGCCGATCCAGCACCGGGTCGCCCTCCGGCACACCCCTCCACCCCAGCCGCCTTGGCGACGCCCGGCGCGCCACCACCGCTGAAAATGTGCGCTCGTGACCGTTTCCGATTACTGGCGTATGTATCGCCGTGGTCCTTGTGCCACCTTGCTACATTTCTGCCAAGATACTTGCGCAGAATATCGAAAATAAATTCTTTTCACAATGCACATGAGCTTGTCTTGTCAAACCTGTGAGGTGTGCATTATCAAGCTGCCTGCCCTCTGATGTGGGCTGCGTGTGGATGTTCGTCAGGGCCTTGAGAGCAGAGTGCTGCCACCTGTGCGCACGCCCAGCATCGATCTGGACAATGTGCGCAGCAACCTCTCCAAGGGTGCCGGCGGCGCGCTGTCTCCTGTGGCAATCCTCTCCCCGGCCGGCCAGCGCGGCGGTCTTGACCTGTTCCCGGGCGGCGCCGCCAAAGCCCGCGGCCTCATCGAAGGCTTCGGCGGCAACGACCCACGCGCTGTACACCCTTGTCACAACCTGCTCCCAAACTCCCTCTTTCAAGCATGCAAGTCTGCTATCCTGCAATGCCAGCCATTTCAGTTGACGTTGGAAGTCCTGATGGGCTCCGCACATGTGGGCAGATGTGGGTACAAGCTCATGCAAGCCTGCCCTGCAGGCTCTGCCATGCACTGTAACTTGATGAGGACTGGACTGAGCTATCTCACACGTACCGGGGAGCTTCTGAAAGCTGTGCTGGCTGTCTACAGGTGCTCAAGGGCTCGGGCAGTCAGGCTGAGCGGATACTGGAGAGGCTTGAGCGCACGCGCGACTGGGCCGCCCGCGTTACCGAGCCGGCCGACGCGGTCGGCGCCGCCCCCGGGGCATCTGCAGAGAAGGCACCGGACGAGCCCCAAGCAGATGCAGAGGTGAGCTGACTGCTCTCACATCTGCTGTTGAAATTGCCTCTTGGGAGTCTCCATTGCGTCCTGGAGAGGTCTAAAGGGAGGTAAAATGAGGTACTTATTTTTGTCCTTGAACTCACTGCTATCTGCTATACTTGCTAATTGTTCTTTGCTAGTTTTTTATTTGGCTGCAAGTGCGCACTCTCTCCTCCAAGGTGGTGGCTTTTATACAATATGCTGAAGGACCCCGGAGCACCCTGTACCACACATTATTTGTGACCTGCAGGCAAAGCAGGTGCTGGCACGGGAGCCTTCAGAGGTGCAGCTGCACTTCAACCGGGACACCTGGAAGACTCTGGCCGAAGCAGAGCGCGCTCTTGCCCAGGCAGAGGGCGCTGCCAAGCAGCCCGCCAGCTCAGCCCAGACGGCTTCAGAGGTGCGGCTGTATTCAGCCCTTATCCTTGATCGGCATGTCAATTCCCTCTTTGCGCTGCGCTAGCTGGGCAGTTGCAAACCCGTGGACGGGCTGCTGATCTGGCATGATTGGTGTTGTAAGTGATGCCTTGTGCTGGTGCAGGCTGTCATGAGCACCAGTCAGCAGCGGGGAGGAGGGACCACGCCAGAGCAGATGGCCCTCTCAAGGCCTGCCTCTCCGGTACACCCTCCCATCCCCACTTCCCTTCTCTTCTTACTCCTCAGCGCAATGCACTCTCCATGCCAACACCAAACATCCCATGGAGCCACGGGCGTCACTTGAGGGGATTGGTCATAACAGTCACTGAAGGACAAGTGCACCAGGGTCGTGTGTTCTTCATGGCTACTGAGTACGCGGTGCATGCATGCAGGCTCTTGCGCAGGGGAGCTCTTCTGTGGTGCCGCTGCTGCTGACAGAGGAGGCGCTGAGCAAGCTGAGCCTGCCGCCGGCCGTCCTCCGCAAGGCCCAGCAGCTGCCCGGGGTCATCCTGCTGCCCAACGGGCAGGAGGTGGGGCTCTTCCTCTGCAGTCTCAGCATCAATGTCTAGCTGCTTCAGCGCCTCTCCCATTCGATGTTAGGTTGGAGGTTACTTCGGGTAAGGTACATGTAATATTCTGCCAACAAGTGGATGCATGCAGACGCGGCCAACAATTCAGTGAATTGTAGCTACTCAGTTGTTGGCTTGAATGGAGGTAGATGGTAGTAGCATGATGATGTAGTCTTACAGCGCCCTGCCTGAAGATTCAGCATGATGCGGTGCAGATTCGCCTGGTTGGGCGCTCGCTGCTTGTGCCGGGGTTGGACGACCGGATCCTTGTTGTGCGCGACGATGAGCCCACCTCACTTGTTGCCTACGCTCTCGCTTCCAGGTGCCCATCTTCACTCTCGTCTTTGCTCTTGTACCGCCGCCAGCAGAGACTGCACTGCTAAATACATCTCTGAAGTCAGGCATTACTTAGTAATTGTAGCACCCAGGGAACTTGCTGGGAGCATGCAGGCATCATCTCCTTGCATACTTGAAGTCGGAGAACAGGTCGTTCATCATGCACAAACTGTTTTGTAGTTTCTGGTATCTCAAGCAAAGTAAACGATGCAGGATTAATCATCAGCACAGTGGTGAGCTCTGTCTTCAATCTCAGACCCAGAATTCTCCACATAATGCGCCTGGATTGCATCAGAATCCTGATGCTAATCTGTGTTCTTCGACTCGACTGCTATCGTGACTGTGGATGTCCTTTCTCACGTGCCACAGATTTTGCTGATCCAGTCTTGCTGACCTTGGCTGTGGGCCGTGCCTCTCCAGGGAGTATGCCCATTTCCTGGGGGACCTCCGAGCGCACATCCTCAGCGGCTCACCGCAGCCGCGCGGCCCGGCAGTGCTGGCGCTGGCCTCGGCCCAGGCCAGATCTGGCAGCAGCGGAGACATCGCCGCGCAAGACGAGACGCCTGCTGCCGCTGTCGGCGGCGCGCGAGAGGACGGAACGGCGTTGGCCGCCGCGCCCGGCGCCGCTGCCCCGGACGCCGACTCGGCGGCCCCGGCTGCCTCGAATCCCGCACGTGTGTTTCCCTAGCTTCACCTGCTCGCTTACTGCTAGTACTGAAATTTGCTTTTGGGTTTTTCTGGACGAAATGGTGCCTATTGACGGAGCTGCGGGAGCTGGGAGGTTTACAGTGTTGTGGCCTCAGCATAGTTGTTCTGCAAATTTCATCTAGAAGGTATTGAATGTAGTGCTCCTTCAGAAGAGTCTGCATACTGAGTTCATGAATGCGTGCAGCTCAAGCGGAGGGTACTAAGGCGGGCAAGGCAGCCGCAGCCACAGCAGGCGGCAATGGCGACACGGAGTGGCGGGTGCTGACGTGGCAGGGGCGCACGCACTTTGACCACACTGTTGTGGACGACCCTCCCCACATGCCCGGCTCGCGCGCTCGCCTCTCAGTGAGTGTTCACATTTGCTTGTGCCTGGAAAGGAGCCTCGAAATAGACATTGCCCTCAGTGCGCCTCACTGCCAATGTGCATCCTTGCGTGCTCCATGGACAGCAGATTCTTACATTGTCAAGTGGGCATTGCATCGCCTTAAGAAACGCTTGATTTGACGTCTTGTCCATCCCCGTGCAGATCAGCGTGTGGTTCCCCGCCCAGTTCGCAGAGCTGCGGCGCATGTGTCTGAGTCACTGCGGCGGCGAGGCCGCCTTCTGTGCCAGCCTCAGCCGGTGCCACAGGTGGTGCACCTGATGTGTCTGGCCTTCAACCCCTCTGGATTGCACCCATGCAGAGCCATGCATCCGTTCTTCTTCTATGCATGAGTGACTACTCCTCTGGCTTGGAACATCAATAATCATGCCCCTGCCTGTCGGTGGGAATTGCCATCTTCATGTGGCATTCGCATTCGCTGCGGCATGCTTTAGTTTCCACCCTGTGACCATTGTTTCCCATGTGTGGCTGGCAAAATATATGGTAGCTGTTGCAAGAGTTGATGCCAAGCCCGGTCGGGTGTCTGACCTACTTTTTCTGCCAGGTGGGAGCCGCGCGGCGGCAAGAGCAACTCCTTCTTTGCCAAGACGCGCGACGACCGGTTCATCGTGAAGCAGCTGAGCCTTGCGGAGCGCAAGTCCTTCCAGGAGATCGCGCCCAAGTACTTTGCCCACCTCGCCAGGGCAACGCGCGACCGGCAGCCCACCTGCCTCGCCAAAATCATGGGCGTCTTCACGGTGCGCGCTACTGCCTGCTCTGTTGTGCGCAGCATGGTCTGTCATTATGCATGCAGTTCATTGCCCATTGACAGCTGTAGTTCTGAACAGTCCTTTACAATGCTGTCTATCAAACATGCCAGTAGAATGTGAGGTGCTGCAAATCATGTTGTGAAGTGCCAGCGCCCCATGACTTTATTGGCAACCTTCTGGGGGATGACAAGGCAACGCCGAAGCAGCCTGTCAGTCAGTGCATTTCGCATTGAAGGCGATCAAGAGTCCCCTGCATCTTTGCACCCCGTATCTATATGGTTGCCAACACCTCTGTCCGTCCGTAAATGCTTATGCATGCGTCAACACATTCCCACTATCATGAGAGGCACCTTCTGCTGCCCTGCTGCGAAGGCAAGATTGCCCCTCTTAGAGGTGATATGCAGCCTTGAGAATTAGAGGAATGCAAGATTGAACTGAGGGTGGGATGTGACCGGCGCGCAGGTGCGGCTGGAGCGGGAGAAGGCGATGGACCTGCTGGTGATGGAGAACGTGTTCTACGAGCGTTCCCTGTCGCCCGTGTACGACCTAAAGGGCTCCGAGCGCGCGCGCTGGTGCAAGGACGACCCCAACGACCCCACCACCGTCCTCCTCGACGAAAACCTCAAGCGCTCCATCCTGTCCGCACCCCTCCTGGTGCCGCCCCCTCTCTGCATTGACAAAGCCTTCATGCCAATTGTCCGTCATGGGGGGCTGGCTACGTTTGCACCCTACAGAATACAACAGCTGATGCGATGCTTCACCTTTCGTGTCAGGTGGAGTCGGGCGCGCATGCGGCGTTGATGAAGGCGCTGTGGGCGGACACGGCGTTTCTGGCGGGGCAGGGCGTTATGGACTACTCCCTGATCGTGGGCGTCGACTCCCCCAACGGCGCCCTCGTCGTCGGCATCATCGACTTCCTGCGCCAGGTGCGGACCGTTGTCTCTTCTGCTCTCCCCTATCTGGCAGGACAACAGTATGCAGCTACTGATACATCTATACATGGCTGCCTTGCCAGGCCCCCGGCATGAACCAAATACCTCTTTGGCTCTGCATGCTTGCATGCTTATACGTTCCTCTACTCGACACGAGCAATAAACAGCTGTGCCTCTCACCAGAGGCGGGAAACAGCACTTGGGTATCGCCCAAGGAGGCCTTCACAGAGAGCGTCCAGGCAGTGTGGGCTCAGGATGCAGGAATTCGGGCCTAAAAATGTATCAATACTGAGCATCCGGTCCCTGTGCGCGCAGTACACGTGGGACAAGGCTTTGGAGCGGTGGGTCAAGTCTGTGGGGATGGGGCAGGATCCACGCAAGGCGCCCACCATTCAGTCACCGCGCGACTACTGCAAACGCTTCCGAGGCGCCATGGCCTCCTACTTCACCTGCGTCCCCGCCCAGGGCGACGTCCCCGCGCCGCTCGATGTCTCTGCCGGCCTCGCCGACTGATTTCTTCAGCCCCGGCCCAGCCGCCCCCGGCCGCGGCCGCACGGCCAGAGGCAGCAGCTCACGCCTGTGGGGTGGCAGACCACATGCCCTTGCAGCGCGCAGTGCGGTGCAGTGAGTAGCTGGGAAGCCTACCGGTCTCGGCCCGGTCGCGGTCGGCTGCACTTGCGCGGCCGGAGGCAGAGGCGGCAGGTCACCCCTGTGGGTGGCAGAGCCGCCATCAATTGCTGGCGCACGGCCAGAGGCAGAGGCAGCAGGTCATTGCTGTGTGTGGCAGACTACATGCCCTCAGAATGCGCCGTCACTGAGTAGCCGGGGAAGTCTGCCGGTGCCAAACTGGCCGCCGTGGGCTCCAGCAGCTGAATCAGAGGCAGAGGCAGCATGTTCTCAATTCTCGGGGTGGCAGACACAAAGTAATGGTGCTGCAGGACTGTGAGTTGGCGACATGCAGCATGTATTCATTTAGCTGGCTTTGTCCCTCAGTGAGAGCAGATGTGGTTGATGAGACAACGGTATCCAAATCAGCAGGAGAGAAAAGATGGGATCAGAGCCTCGAGGGAGTGCTTGTGGACCAAACATGCTCAGAAACTCCCTGCATACAGGTGCCATTCGTGGCTCAGGGTGGAACAAGTACACTGTGCATATCTCGGGTGCATGATCCGTACATACGCCTCTTCGTTTACAGAAGGGCAAGGTCACGGCAAGCCCGCCTTGTGCCAGTGCTGAAAGCAGCATTGGGCTTGTATCTCGGTGTATAGACTGATCTCGCCAGAAAATATCTGTATTTTGAGCAACAGAGGCACTTCATGGCAGCGGCCTCGCCTTTTTACAGACATTTTAGGCCAGCAAATGGCAGGCGTGACCTCGTGGAATAGCGTTTGAAATGTCCTGCCTGTCCGCATTGCAAATACATTTGTTTGTAGTAGACAACTGAGGCAGGGGATAGCGGCAGGGATTGGGCTATGGGCCCAAAGGGATCTGCAAGTGGGGGTTGGAATGCATACAGAGCTGTCAGTCTGACAGTGAACTTGCTTATGCAAGGGCCCAGGCCTCAGTTTTGAGGAGTGCTACTTCTGCTTTAATATCATGCATACAGAGGTGCCATATCAGGCAGCATTGCATTCTGTCTAGAAGCTGGCCCTGTCTCATTTTATTCGTGCTCACCAAGACGCTGTGATATTTGACGGACTGCTACGCATGAGAGAGAAGATGGTCTTATACGGGACTCTATAAATGTGTGCTCCCTTTAGGCTTCGGTGGTATTGGACGGTTTGCTTCGCAGAACAAATGTGTCAATGCATATGTATTGTACATGCATGTGTCCTGGTCTTCATTTATGTGGCAAGGATGCAGCGACACATGCTGCCCTTAACAGTACCTGCCACCTTAGCAGTCATTGCTTGATTTGTAGGGATGAGCTTGATGGGTCAGTATAGGGGTGCATATATATATCGATCCCTTCGAGTTGTGGTTTTTGCAGAGACACCAGATATAGGGGAAGGTTCTCAAAGGCCCAGCTAAGCAGCCTCAGAGACCTCCATATTTCCTCGTGATCAGCAGGATCTGGAATTGAGCTGTGCACATGGAAATGGGATGACAAGGTAATCAATTTCACGAATGGGGTGCATTGGATGTGGGGACAACATATTGATACCATTAGTTCTTTTTGCATGCGCGCATTTTGCGCAAAAGAGAGAGTGACAAAGACCCAGAGAATGCTCACGTGTTTGCTGCTTTGTAAATTAAAGGTTGCATACAAGCACTTCGATTGCATCCAATAAGGTATATTTTTAAGGGTTTAGAGATCTGCTCAACCGGAGATACGACTTACTGATGTCAACATATCATTGCATGCGACCTGTCACAACGTAGCTAGACATCTGGGTATTCCTGTTGACAACGTTGCCACGAAAAAACATCTGGATAAAAAATTCAAGGGCTCTATGAGAACTGCTCTAGCTAGCCATACATCATCACAAGTCCTTGGGTGTGAATGAGCTTCCGCAGCCACACTTGCCTCCAGCATTGGGGTTGTCTACCACCTGCATTTGCACACCAGCATCAAGCGGACACCTCTTTTTGTCTCACTATATTCACAGGAACTGGAGCCATGCAAACCGTGTCTCAGCCAGTGACCAATTGACCCTCAACAACAGCTTGCACTTGAATCTACACAAGCTGTGACTTCAAGTCTTGCGCTCTACAAGTTTCACATATTTAGACATTGGCAAGATGCAGGCATAGAGTTGTGTACCTCAAAGGTCGACTTTATGAGCTCGTCTGCAAAGTCGACTGTGGCGCCCTTCACAAACTCATGAGACACGCTGTCAATTATCAGCTTCTGACCGTCACAGTCGACAACATAGTCATCTTCTGTGGGCCCTGACCCCAAATCAAACCTGCGCATGCACATCACAATGACGACAATCCTTTACTTCACCACAGTATATATATAGTATTTATATATATATATATATCCACTGCCAAATGCTGATGGAGCGTATTCCCTCTTTTGTTCCGGAATCCTTTGGGTTTCCTGTTCTTGAAGTATCACGTAGCTGACACTGCAGAACGCTGTAATGCTCCATCAACAAGCATTGAAGGAAGGAAGGAAGTTATGCAGCATCCAGCCGCCTAGGGCTGATTAGATTTACTTAGAGCATCCAAATGATCAGAGCAATACATTGAAACACCATTCGGGGGTTGCTGGCAAGTTCAATGTTGTGGGGAGATGAAGACAAGGCCTTGCAGCGGCAGAGCTGAGGGGGGGATACGGGCACTCACTTATAGGAGAAGCCTGAACACCCGCCCGCTTCCACTGTCAGTCGCAGGGCGGTCTCATCCTTGCTTGCCGCAGTCTCTAGCACATGCCGCAACCTCTGTGCAGACCAAAGGACTGCCATGGTCAGTGCCTATCCAGACCTGATAGAGTCACTTCACAAAGAAGATGTGCAAACAGTGTGCAGCCAGAGTCACTGCATAAAGCCCTGTGCAGACTGTGAAGCCCGGCTTGGATAATTGCTTCTCCTCTGCAGACAACATAACACCAGAGAGCCTCACCTTGACAGCAGCGTCTGACAGCTTGACCATGGCAGCAGGATGGTCTGCTGCAGCAGGTTCACTGTCCATCCTTTGGCTCCCAATAAACAAACTCCTGGTGCTTGCTGGTGAGGAGACCAGTCTCCTGAGCTGTTGCACGGCATGTTGGAGTCAGAAACTGGAACAGGAAGCGGGCACTTTGCTCTTAAAAGTCAGTATATGCAGGACAGCGTCTGTTAGGTTGTTTGAGAGGTGTGCTCGCACACCTCCAGCATATGTGGAAATGTGGCAAGAGAAGGCAGCTGTTGAGCTTGATGCCATGCGCACGGATCCAAAACGGATCGCAAAGAGCCTGCAGCATAACAGTGGGTGAGATGGGGTTGTGGCAACTATATTACACAGCAAAGACAACAAACTTGTGGTCCTAGTTGGCATGCATAGCTCATAATTAAATCAAGTGTGAAATTGCAGAGAAGCAGCAGCCGCTGGATCATCTCACCCAGACGCAACAGCCTTCCACACGATCTCGCGAACACGTCCATTGCAGCTCCACAGCCTTTCCAGGTCTATCGCTCAGAGAATAGCTATATATTTACAGTAACGAACACCTGACTTTGAAGCGTGTGAACCAGACCAGTCAGAGGAAACTTCTGCTTTAGGCGATCTACTTGGAAATGCGCAACAGATGATAAGAGAACAGATAAGTGATGCACAATAAATCTGATATAGTGCACGATTGTTGTGTGAATGAGGTGTGGAGAATCGTAATGTCCAATTCCCAAACTGAGAGGCCTTCCACCTTCGTCCAGCGTGGAAGCTGGTTTCTCTCGATGACTCATTCTTTTCTTATCAGCCCATTCAAGCCCTTTGATGCTCAATAATTTTTTTTTGAACATGAAAGTGTTTGTGTACGATGTCCTTAAACTACTGCGCCACAAACCGGGCTGCTGCATGCATTCCGAGCTTGTTCACTTTGATGAGCAGGCCTGCAAATTTGGCCGGCCCGGCTGCGGCGCCGCTGAAAAAATTGCGCTGCACGCATGCAACCGTTGTGACAGCAGTATTGCCGCACTTGCCGTTGCACCAAAGGTCTGCACACTGTGTAAATGAAATCCTAGGAGAAGGCCTTCCTGCTTCAAGAAGTCCTGCGTCTTTATAGAATTTCTCTAAAAAAATCTGCAAGTCTGCTTCACTGCAGTTCAGCTGAAGGCAGCTCTTGGGTGGCCGTAGTGATCCCCCTAGGAAGGTCTTGTGGCCAGCCCATGCTATCTAAGACTCTGCAAGCCTTCAGGGTGCTCGACCTCTCAGCTCCAAAAGGTTGCTTGCAAAGTTCATGTTGGAACGGGCAAGTGCAGTGATTCCATATGGGCCTGGCCAGGCTTCCAGTGCGTCTCAACTCGTGAGCTGTCTCTAAAGCAGGGCCCGCGGTGACAAAACTTCAATATAGCAACCAACCCAAGGGGCCTGGTGTGCTGAAGGGCGATAAGCGGCCAAGTGTGGGGCCAGCGCGGTAAAGGTTGCCAGCTGGTTGATGTGGGTTCTCGTGATCAAGTGCCCATGGAAGCCGCTTGCGAAGTTGCGTGTCCGCAGCATATAACCAGCCCCGCTCCACGCATTCATCTTAAAGCAGAGTCGTCTTCATTTTCAGTTTTCCATCTCAAGAGTTTTCTTGAGTCCTCGATAGCAGACCAGCGCCGGTGGTACAGGGAGAGGACTGCCACCCTGCACTGCGTCAAGCCTGCTCTCGGCAAGGTGTGACCACCGACCAGACGACATTGGATGCTTCGTTTTGACGTGATAGAGTCATTCGAAAGCAAAAGGAATTTATTCTTGGTGTCAGAGCTGGTGATGATTGCCCAGGCGTTGGTTTTGACCCGTTGATAAGGCCGTGCTCGTCAGCTTCCGCGATGTTGATATGGTTTTTTGTTGCGGCAATTGGCATGTGAGTCTTTCCGTGGTTCCCAGGGTTAATTAAGGTAAATCTAATGTATTCCAACTCCGGCCTAGACCCTTTCAGAGCAGAATGTATTGGAGAGGATACTGAGTCGGCATGCGTCTTGATACACAGAAGTGCCTGGCCTTCTGCGATTGTCGGTGAAGGGTAGTAGACGCGAAAGGGTTTGCTTTCATCTGCGTTTTCCCGAGTGCTTCACAACGGGCATCGTAGGGATCAGCAGTCCAGCTGTCTTCGAGCTCAGGCAGGATCAGAGGTACACGTGGTGGTCCCAGCGCTATCAAATTGCTCATCGCCCAATATGCTGATGTGACGTACTGACCGCAGGCATCATGAAGATGAAGACAGCCATCGTCTGCCTGGGCTTGCTCGCCCTCGTGGGCAGCTCCACAGCGTCTCTGGACGCATTCAAGTCCGTGAAGGAGTCCCAGGAGTTGGAGCACACAGGTGGGGAACATTCGAAGTCTGCATGCTCATGCATGGCATCGTCGACAGGTTCTATTGTCGATTTGGGGCTCAGTGCGGAGGATCAATTTCCTTGGTGGGCAAGCTGATGGGCTAGCTACCTTGCACAACCAGGCCTGTTTCTTTCCTTTTTGGATTTGCCTGCATGTGTGTTACTGTTCCTGCTCACACCTGTGCTGCTTTTCTGCCAGGCCGTGGACTCACCTGGTGGTGGAACGGCATCTGGTACCCAGACTACAACAATGGCTACTCCAGCAACAACAGTGAGTTCCACCCCTTGCCTGCTGCTAGTGCCTCAATGTGCACCTGTTTGCTTGGTGTACAGCATGCAGTGTCCTGCGCTGTGCTTTTGCACATACTGCTGGCTGGTGTCATGGACTCTTGAAATGAAACCAACAATCCTGTTTTATGCTCTTTGATTTCTTGCTAAGTACTGCCATTCAAGCTTGCTTCTGCTGGACATGCATGCTGATCAATACTGTGTCTGCTGCCACAGACAACAACAACAACAATAACGGAGGCTGGGGCGGAAATAACAACAATAATAACAATAACAATGGCGGCGGCGGTGGCAATAACAACAACAACAATAACAACAATGGTGGCGGCTGGGGCGCCAACAACAACAACAACAACAACAACAATAACGGCGGCGGCGGTGCCAACAACAATAACAACAACAACAACGGGCGCCACCTGCTTGAGGACATCTCAAACACCAAGGGTGAGACCTGTCTGCCTGATTTGCACTTGTTCTCTGCACTATCACCTTCTGGCCCCTGGCTGTGCTGCTGGGGGTCAGGTGATCTCCTTCTAGGGGGCTTGTGCTTGGCAACTCGAGGACCATTGCTGTTGCACACAGCTTCATCTTCCTGACGTGCACTTGTTCTCTGCACTATCACCATTGCTGTTGCACACAGCTGTGCAAGTTTTGACATGGGCTTCCAATGGTTGCGCAGGCCGCTCTCTGACCTGGTGGTGGAATGGCATCTGGTACCCAGACTACAACAATGGCTACTCCAGCAACAACAGTGACTTTCCTGCCACTTTCACCGCTGCTGTCATCCCCTTGCTCGTATTGCAGAGCCAACCATCAGCAAAGCCAATTGCTGTGATCTGGCAGTGCTGTTTCCTGCGAGCACTGTTCCTGCAAGTACTGTGCCTTTCTTCTGATCGATAACCCGCCTTGTAGTTGCAATATTGCCTGTGAGTTGAGCGAAGTCCTTTGCTGACGTTTCTTGTATTTCTGCCTTGCAGACAACAACAACAACAACAATGGCGGATGGGGCGCCAACAACAACAACAATAACAACAACAACGGCGGCGGCGGTGGCAACAACAACAACAACAATAACAACAACGGAGGCGGCGGGGGCGCCAACAACAACAACAACAACAATAACAACGGCGGTGGTGATGCCAACAACAATAACAACAACAACAATGGCCGCAAGCTTTTGGAGGACATCTCAAACACCAAGGGTGAGCCCTGGCACCCATGCATATGCCTAGTTGTGCCTTTTCCTTCATATCTGCGCCTGCCATGTCACCTTCTCATTCCATGATGCACTGCTCTTGTGAGGTTTTTTTGGCTGGATCTCTGGCTGATCTGACCTGGGCTTCTTATGGTTGCACAGGCCGCTCTCTGACCTGGTGGTGGAATGGCATTTGGTACCCCGACTACAACAATGGCTACAACAACGGCTACTCCAGCAACAACAGTGAGTTGCTCACCCTTGTCAATTATACTGATATCCCCTTGCCCAGCTGGGAAAGCCCACCATCAATAAGCTCTCATGTGCCGTGGCTCTACTGTGTTCTCTGCTGGATGCATGTCTGTGCCCCTGAGCTTTGAGGCACGTTGGGAGAATCAGTACTGATTTTGTCCCCTTGCCTTCGTGCAGACAACAACAACAACAACAACGGCGGCTGGGGATCAAACAACAACAATAACAACAACAACGGCGGTGGAGGTGGCAACAACAACAATAACAACAACAACAACGGCGGCGGGGGAAACAACAACAATAACAACAACAACAACGGGCGCCACCTGCTCGGGGACATTACTAACAACAACTACGCGACCGGCGGCCGAACCGTGACTAACAACAATGACGGCAGCAGTGGAGCGCCCATTACTAACACCAACTGTGGCGGAACCATCACCAACTCTGGCGGCACTGCTGCTCTCTGTGAGATGAGTGAGTTCCTTCTTCCTGCTGTGCTTGCTTCCTCCGTCCTGTTGTACTTGCTTCTCCTCTGCTGGTGCTGCTTTTTGTGTATTTCAAACATGGTGCTCTGTGTGTTCTTGAAGGCTGCTTTGCTGATGCTGCCTGTCAATCCATCACTGCTGCACCTGAAGCGTGCTGCTGCAAATTCAAGGTCGCTGATCTGTTTCTGTGTTGTTGTGTGTAGGCGGCAAGTGAAGCGCTCCTCCTGTGCAACGGCTGGCGAGCTGCTCACGATAGCAAACTCAAGAGAACGAGAATGGGTTTGAGATGAGAGCGCGTAGGTAGTGTCTAGAAAAGAGCACAGACTGCTCTGGAGAGTTGGTTCTGCTGATTACATCCTAAATGTAAGCTCTTGAAATTTGCAGATGCCTTTGAATCCTCCAGTCGGATTCCTGAATTTGGCGGCTTCAAGGATAGATATGCGTTTCTTCCTTTGCAGCTTGAACTGGAATTTTCTTTTCTGCTGGTTGGCGGGCTATTATGTCTTACATAAGATTGCTGGTTGGGTGTAAATCATTGATATCCTGGGTTAGTCAGACTGGACTCAAGAGTACACAAGAATCCCGGGGTAGTCAGACTGGACTCAAGAGTACACAAGAGTAGATAATTCACTGCTTTATGCGCATGTGTGGGGTTGACTGAGGGTGATTTGCAGTGCACTTGTGTGTGGGTGTATCATCCTCTGTCCTCCGTGCAGCACCAATGATTAAGATTGTAGCCGTTGTAACAAGTTTGCTGAGCTTCACAAAAGTCTCGCCGGTCATTGAATGTTGCACACGTGCACATTGCTCTGCACGGCCACGCCAGATTTCAGTGTGCTTGCCATCTCTCACACGCAGCCTTTTGGCAGAGTGCATTGCTTACACCCCTGGCTTTGATCGTGGCCAAATCCTTTTCGATCTCCCAGCACAGGTGCTGCATGAGAGCTCTTCCAGTGCAAGCCTGATTGCGTCTATCCGTCTCTTATCACTGCACACTGCTTCTGCGATCTTCCAGAGCAGCTGCTGCAAGCTGTTGCTCATGCAGCTCCCTGCGGATGACCTGGCAATGAACATGCATGCCAATTCAGCACAAGGCTGCCTACTATTGATTCTAGCAATTGATCTGCTCTAGGGTGTTCATCGCGCCTTGGGACCGCTTCTAGAAAGAGCACAGGCGTTTTCAGAATGTTCCTCTGTATTATTTCGCACTCTTTTGCAGGTTACTTCACACCTGGGCGCTCTTGGCCAGGTACGGTCCTGGGCTCTTGCCCAGGAAAATGGCGTCCAGCGCCGCAGCGGCGGGCGGCGCCGGTGGCTACGCGATCTGGCCGCCTCCGCCGCCGTCAAACACCGCGGAGAAGCGCCGCCGCGGCCCGGCCGACTCCCCGGGCGCTGTCCCTGCACTGAGCACCTTGCCGGCTGCTGCAGGATGCCACGCTGCATATGACAGGCCTGCGCAAATAGCACTTTTTTGCGCGTGTCTTGGTTTTTGAAACTTAATATACCTTGGGACCACCGCCAATGTGGATGATGAGCGGCTCTGAACCCCGTATACAAGAAAAGAAAGACATATCAATTTTCATGGGCTGTGCAGCAAGCATGAGGAGAGGCGCAGGTCATGAAGAGCATACTTGCATTGACTAAATGGTGATTTTTTGCATGCAGCAACAAAGATGTAGAAGCAGAGGAGGGAGTAAATGTGTACCTGTGTAGGAGGGCTGACGGGCTCCATTCGCGGCAGGAGCTGTGTGATCCGAGTGCTGCGCGGCAGCATGAGCGTTTGCAGGAGATGCAGCGGCGGAGGAGGAGGCTAGTGCTATGGACTGCCGAGCCATGCCCAGTGCGCGGTGCTCGCCAGCCACCATGGACGCCCTCTGCGCACCCACATCACACCAGCATTTGGTATCCCAGCGCAGACAGCGATAAGGGAGACTAATAAACCCGTTTGTTCTGTCAAATACCCAGGGACGAGATAGCATCATGTGCAAAGCATCCTGGCTGGCAGCCCTCCCTATCTCGAATACCTTTGTTGGGGTTAGAAATAACTCCATGCAGAGGAGATTAAATATGCAGAGCACAGGAGGCCCCTGTAAGCCCCTTGCATTGAACAACACTATTCGAGTAGATGCATGGAGAGCGCCAATCTCACAAATTCTGCCACTCCTCTCAGGGGCTCAAGACACTCAGTAGTAGGTCTATATACCTGCCACGCATTGCGCGGGGCGCCCGCTATAGACGCTCGGCCCCCGGCTGCGCCGGCCGCGCCGCCGGCCGCGGCCGCGGCGTCATCGGAGGCCTGGGGCGGGCGCCAGTGGCGGCCGGCCAGCATCTGCGCGTACTTGGCCATCTCTGGCGGCACCGGCCCCTGCTGATGCACGGCGCCCTGCTGCTCCCTCCAGGCATCCGCCTGCTCAATTAGAGGACAATGCATTCCCTCTGGTGATACACACATCCTGGGGCGCAGAGATGGCCGAACTTGGACTTGAATGCTGGCCCAGAATCAGATGGACATTACACTGAACTCCCCTGCCAAATCTGCAGGACTTCATGCCCTGTGCCGATCCTACTCACTACACCCAATACCGTACTTTTGGTGCAACGCATGCTAGTTTGAGGCCGTAAAGCCTGCAACCAGGAAGGGACAGCAGGTAGCAGCTGGAGGGAAGGGGAGACGCGCCTTCCACACATGTGCTGGCACAGCCTGTGCAGTTGCTGCGGCCGCTTCGGGCTCATGCTTCTTGATCTTCTCGGCAGCGGCCTGAGCCCTGCGCTTGCGACGAGCCTTCCATCCCCTAGCGTTCGCGTGCGCCCCCGGGATATTTCCATCCAGGCAGACACGGTGTTTCTATGCCAGAACATGGTGCATGAATTGTGGCAGAACAGAACCGCACCACCTGTCTCCTTCTGGGTCCTTGAGCCTGAGTTAGGGCATGATGATCTTGGGGCAGGGCTGCCATACAGCAGGAGGGCCTCGATGGTGTCCTGCCAAAGCTGTTCTGCCTGCTGGTAGATCGAAGGCTTGAGTGCAAATCTTGGCAATGGAGCCTTCCTCCGGTTCTTGATTGCTGCCAACTCGTTCAGGCTCTCGTTCTCTGGAGCACTCATGCAGGCTGGTAGAATCACTTTTCTTCTGTCATTCTTCGTGACATCCGTCGACAATTTCCTCCACCATAAGTACCACTAGCTACCCCAATAAATGACCAACTCTTTGGAAGTTTCCTTTGTAATTCACCGCATGATGCTTCGTGTCAGCCTTTATCTGTTCAAATAAATAATTGCAAGTATTCTAATGACTTTTTATCTTCATGATGTCACTGGTGCCCTTCTCAGGCCTTTCGCAAAAGCGGCATGTCAAAGGCTCAGACTACTCCCCGAGCTTTACGGGGCGTCGAGTATCAATATGAACAAGTCTCAGTAAGCAACTGATTAATTATTTATGGGGTGTAAATTACTATAGGAATTATCTCGTTTAACCCATCCTACTCAATGTCTTCCAAGGTTCAGGCAAGGAACGCCTGTGCAGGCAGATCAGCAACATGATTGTCTATAAGCACATAATGCCGTGTGTTGTAACTGTGAATTGACGCTGCCAAGAGCACAGCAGACCTTGTGCAGCAAAAATTGCTTGCTGCAGTCTTCATTGTAAGCAAACTTGTAGGAAGAAGGGCTGACAAGCATATCACTCAGGCCAAGACTCGTTGTAAGAATTTGTCACCGGTGGTAACACGATATTATTATTATAGGTTGGCAAACCCAAAGCCAGGGGCCATACACGCAGGGCGTCTGCAGCCACATCTGCGGGCCTTCATTAGTCTGCAGCCTATACGATAACACACCATGTGACACGCTTCCAGGTTCACTTGCTGGTGCCAGCAGGAAACTTCTTTTTTATTCTGCTGGTAAACACATTGATATATATTTGGTTGTTCGGCTCATTATAACGCCCTCTTCTATTTACCCCCACCCTGCAATGCACTGGCTGACTCAGCATGCATTGGTGCTGCACCTGTTGCCTTAAATACCATGTCACACAGAAGTTTTTATGTATGCGCACTACCCAAAAGCTCTTGGGCTCTTATTTTGCAAAAGCACACAGCGAAAAGACCACACCAACATGAGGCGCTCCAATGGCTGCCCTCTCGTAGAAAATGTAATCATGAAAGGGAGCAGCATGTCAGATCCTCTGCAGGCTGGCACTGCAGCGCTGCTGAGGATCTCATCTCCATCGATCACAGACACTTGCTCCAGATTGATGCCGGACGCAGAGAAAATGCTGTCATGAAACCTATCAAATCGCATGAAAAGGCTTGGAATCAAACTGCTGTTCAAGACACTGAGTATCGCCAACAATGCTGGCAGTATGTACCATTAAGGCCGAGCCTCAGTAGACATTGAGACCTGCACGGCACTTCAGAGCTGCTGTTGGCAGGTGCCAGCCGTCATATGGGCGCACAAATGCCTTCTGCGGTCTCAAAAAAACCCTCAGAAATAAGAAGTTTGCGGCGGTGCAGGTCGCACTGATCAGCTCTTCCCATGCTGACGCGACGACTCCTGCCTCCACACCATTGTTGTCTGCCTTGTTTTGCTCTCAAAAGTGCCCTGGAAACTGGTGCAGCTGACAATCCGCATAGAGTGCTTTGCTCCTGTGGCTGAGCTCCGGCTGCCATGGCGCAGACTGGCCTCCGTTTCAGTCTGCCAGTCGCACGCGATGTGTCTCCCTTCATCCGCCTAACAAAGGGCACACGAAGTGCTGTGAGCGTTCCATGCAGACGCTTTTGAAGCGTGGCGCAACACTGAAACAGAGTCCTAGCGCATTGCACCATCTTGTTGGTGCAACAGTGAAGACAGCTAAGGCTGACACATTGAACATAATTATTGCATGCCTTCCTGGCTCTGCCTGCTACTGAGCTGCAGGGAGCCTAGACTGCAGCAGACCGGATAGGACGCATGTCTGCCCTGTCTGCATGCACAGGTTTTCTTGCAAGGACCCTTTACTGCTTGCTGCCAGGGGGTACTAAAACTTGCTTCAGTTCCCCCTATTGCCGCGCATGCTTCAAGCTGTGTCAAGGCCAGCGCTGCTGCAGATTTGGGGACATGTGAAACCACCCATTAGAAAGACCTGGTCTCCAAAAATTAAGTGTACAGATATGGGATCTGTTGAGCTTTTGACTGACTGTCCAGTCAGTGAATCAGGCATAAAAGTGGGGAGGGGCTCACATCCG
>JADEYI010000437.1_pt1 | contig 58402 bp, 63 predicted proteins | sample 8542331 | NCBI WGS metagenome assembly JADEYI01 (sample SAMN16510988, study PRJNA670497) | mine drainage metagenome | isolation source: biofilm near Copperflume 1 | place: Germany: Marsberg coppermine Kilianstollen | collected 2018-02 | reverse complement strand
GTCAATCTTGTTCAGACTGAATTTAAAATCGCGGCATGACTACAATGTAATTTTGGAATACACCCCTATTCAAGTGAACTTGACATTCGATTATCATTAGTTATGGCCGAATGAGGCCGTTATTGTTTTTTGTAATACCCCATTGCCTCGGGCATCCAACCTTCCAAATCGTGTATTCTTGTCTCATCAGAAGGGTGTGTGCTCAAGAACTCGGGCGGCTTTTCTCCTTTACTCATTTCAACCATCCGTTTCCAAAAAGCCGGGGCGTTAGTAGGATCATAGCCGGCCATGGCCATAAAGATCAACCCAATGTGATCAGCCTCAGATTCATGCTGTCGCGAAAACTTTAGCATACCTAAACTAGAACCCATCCCCACCGCTTGCAACAATAACTGGCCGGTAGCTGCTGGATTTTGCCCGAGGGCAAGGCTAAGCGTGCCCATCCCCAATTCCTGCACCAAACCCTGGCTCATCCTTTCCCTTCCATGGTTGGCGATGGCGTGGGCCACCTCGTGCCCCATCACAACAGAAATGCCGTTTTCATCTTTACAGATAGGTAGAATGGCTGTATAAAAAGCAACCTTACCACCCGGCATACACCAGGCGTTTACGGTTTTGTCATCCTGGATTAGATTGAATTCCCAATTAAACCCTGTTAACTGATCGCTTAGCCCTTTGCTGGCCATATATTGTTCCACGCCAGATTGAATTCGCTTGCCCACGCGTTTTATCATATCGGTTTGTTCCACATTTGTGGAAAGTGGCCCTTTAGCAATTACCTCTTGATATTGAGTAGCCGACATGGTGTTGATGTCCGAACTGGAAACTAGATACAATTGCTTACGCCCTGTAACGGCTACGGTGGCACAGGAATCGATTACAAGCAGCACCAAAACCGTTACTAATAATCTTAAAAGCTTCATAAGGAAATTTTCTAGCCTGAAAATTAAGTAGCATTCTACGAAGGAAAAAATTATATGAAAGAAATCCTCATAACTGGATTACCAGAGGGAGGCATTTTCTGTTCCCTAAAGGAAAAATGGGGAGAGCGTAAATGATGAATTCAAAGAAAGGTGTATGCAACGCCTGAAGGATTGAAACTCGCACAACTTTTGTTGACAAAAAGGTTGTTGACGATTTGGCGAAACGAGTTTAGACGATTTTATTACGACTACAACTTTGAGTAAAGTAAATATGCTTGCGCGTTGAACCTTTAAAAAAATCGTAAATATTTACAGAATTCCTTGATAACATTGCTCCTTAGCTTTTTGCCGTTATCGATCCTTCATCAAAAAAATTCAAAAATTCAATCAAGCCATTGACTAAAAATGCTGTTCATACCTCACAACCTCCAACGTAAATATCGTAGAACTTGATTAAACTAAGTTATCTCATCACTTCAACTTCCTATCAAAGAAATCTTTAGCCGCCTTATAAACTTTCGTCCAACTTTCGTAGCGGAGGAAACCGTGGACTTCATCGGGCAACACCAGCAACTCAACAGGCACATTTTTGTCACGCAGCTTTGTTACCAGATCGGTGGTTTGCTGGAATTGCACATTGCGATCGTCATCACCATGCACAAACAAAACAGGGGCGGTCCATTTTGAGAGATCGAAAACCGGAGATGACTTAAGCGCCAACTCCTTTTCATTTTTTGAAATACCCCAGAAGTCCGTAGCATCTTGTGCCTCGAACGACCAATCATGAACACCATGCAGATCAACTCCTGCTTTGAATAATTCAGGATTGCGCGCCAACCCCATGGCGGTAAGGTAGCCACCATACGATCCGCCCCACAATCCAATTTTGGTCGGCTCTACTTCTGGTAAGAGCTGCAAAAATTTTCCCGCTGCCACCACGTCTTGGTATTCACTTGCCCCGCGAGGGCCCTGATTTTTAGCACTGCGAAAATCCCTACCATAGCCGGTACCATCGCGATAATTAACCGCAACCACGGCATAACCCTGACTGGCCAAATATTGATTGAACGCATAACTGTTGTTGTAATAATCGCTGTAATGAAAACCCAGCACCATTTGGCGGTGGGGGCCACCGTGCATAAATACGATACCGGGTCGTTTTCCTGAAATATTCCGATCGATAAAAAGCTGGCCATGCAGGGTGGTGCCATCGGCAGCTTTAAAGATAACTTGTTCGGGCTTCACAAATACGGTCTCTGTAAAAGCAGAAACCTTCTGCACATTTACTGGCACCGTTGCCTTTTGAAGTTCATCAATTCTTACCAGCATCCTTGTCCCATTCGTGGTCGACCTAATGCAATACAAATTGCTTCCACTCAAACCCGGATACGTTTCAATCCCATTGCCTTTGGTAACGGCAGCAGGGCTTCCGTTGGTTACGCTTGATCGCCAGATATGCCTCCGGTCGATGTCCTCGCGATTGCCATCAAAGTAAATATTTTGGTTGGCAGCATCCAGAGCAAAAGTCTCAACTTCTCCATCCCCGGGGGTAATGTCTTTCAAATCTGATCCATCGGCATTCATAGAAAATATGTGATTCCACCCGGTATGTTCAGAATAGAACAAAATTCGATTGGTAGAAGTCCAGGTCAGTGGTTTTGGTGTGGCCTGAGCAAACCCACCGTCATCGCCAGGCGATTTCCAAATCATTTTAGCGGTCAACGATTCAGCATCGGCCACCCAGATAGAAAATTTTACGCCATCCAGGTAGTTCACCAGCTGGTTAATTTTAATCCCAGGAGTGCGAATAAAGGCAACCTGTTTTCCATCAGGCGACCAAACCGGAAAATTATCGTTACTCACATCAGGGGATACCCAACGAATCTTTTTAGAAGTCAGGCTGTAAATACCAATAAAACTATGATCGCCCCGATCGCTGGTAAAGAGCACATCATTACCATTGGGGGAGAATATTGGATTATAGTTGTTACCCCGGGCCACAAAAAGAAGTTTTGGTGTTGCATTGATATCCAAATTGGTTTCATAAATCTGCCCGCCTTTTGCAAACAGGATTTGCAGTCCATCTGGAGAAAACACAGGATTATTCCCTTGCGTAATTTTTGAAGGGAAACTTTTGGAAGCCATGTCTTTAAAATAAATGGCCTGTTCGGTTCCTTCTGTAAGACTTAACGGATTTGGGCTTTGCCCCTTCGAATTTCCAGTGCCACCGCGTACAAAAAGAAGCTTTGTTCCATTAGGTGAAAAAACAAGGTCGGAAATTTCCTGTCCGTCATCTAGTTGATAATCAGTTAATAATTTAGGGAGATCAACGCCAGTTTTGAGCATAACATTGCGTTTGCCTGCATCGTTAATCACCCAGGCAATGTGCTTTCCATCGGCCGAAGCCGCGAAATTCGATTCGGTAGGGTGTGCCAGGAACTGCTCCAAATAAGTCTGAGCAACGGTGGTTTTGGTCAAAAAAAGGAGAAGAAAAATAAATGCGTTTCTCATAAAATAATTTTTTTCGAAGATAAGAAATTTGATTTGTGGAGAAAGCATAAATTACATCAGGGAAATTTGTTTTTAGGATTCCGTTTTCTTTATACCTTTACACCCCTCTAACAATCACAAAACACTGATTTACATGAAGTTTATAGTTAATTCCAGCTACTTGTTGAAGCAGCTCTCGAACATCAACGGAGTAATTACAACAAACCCCGTTGTGCCCATTCTTGAAAACTTTTTATTCGAAATCGACAAGAGTAAACTGACCGTGACAGCCTCAGACTTACAAACTTCCATGATCACCGAGATAAATATTGAATCAAAGGAGAAAGGAAACATTGCTGTTCCCGCCAGGATTCTGTTGGAAACCTTAAAAAACCTTCCTGATCAACCCGTTACCTTTTCAATTGATGAAGCGACTTACAGCATCGAAATCAGTTCGGACAATGGCCGCTATAAATTGGCCGGTGAGAATGCTACTGATTTCCCTAAAGTTCCTGCGGTATCACATGATTTCTCTGCGAGTATTTCCACTGAAGTATTAGGACGCGCCATCAACAACACCATTTTCGCAACAAGCAGTGATGAACTTCGGCCAGCAATGACTGGTGTATATGTAAACCTGGGCGAAAAGAATACCACTTTCGTTGCCACAGACGGCCATCGCCTGGTTCGCTACCGCAGAACGGACATCAAATCAGAAAATGGCAATGCGATCATTATTCCGCGCAAAGCGTTGAATTTATTGAAAGCCACCTTACCTCCTGAAAATACAGACGTTAGCATTGACTTTAATATGAGCAATGCCTTCTTCAAATTTGGAAACATCAAAATGATCTGCCGATTGATTGACGAGCGGTATCCGGATTATGAAAACGTAATCCCTACTACTAATCCAATCAAGATGACGATCAGCCGTACCGAACTTTTAAGTTCATTGAAGCGGATTTCGATCTATGCTAACAAAACAACTCATCAGGTTCGTTTAAAAATCACCGGCAGTGAATTACAAGTCTCTGCCGAGGATCTTGATTTCTCTAACGAAGCCAACGAGCGGCTTTCCTGCGAGCATGAAGGTGAAGACATTGAGATTGGTTTCAATGCCCGTTTCTTAATTGAAATGTTGACTAACCTGGACACCGACCAAATCAAATTAAACATGTCTGCTTCCAACAAGGCGGGTGTTATCTTCCCTTCCGAAAAAGATAAAGGAGAGGATATTTTGATGCTGGTGATGCCCGTGATGCTGAATCAGTACGCATAAACTTTTTGAGCTTAAAATTGAAAGCCATCTTTAACGGGATGGCTTTTTTTTATTGACCTCAAGTTTAAAAACCCTCATTATTTGTATCTTTAACAAGCGCTTGTCTTTTTATTAATTTCCACCTTACTTTGAGTACCTATGGAGCCATTTAATACCTGGTGGGACGGACTTCTTCTGATGGCCAAAATTTATTGGTGCTTTGCCGTACCTTTCACCATTCTCTTTTTATCTCAACTCCTCTTTTCTTTTTTTGGTGGAGGAGACCATCCTGATGACCTTGCTGATGTTGATGTGGAAACCGACCATGGTATTCCATTCCAATTCATCACTTTCAAAAACATGGTTGGGTTTTTTACCATTTTTGCGTGGACTGGTATTGCTTGTTTGGATGCCGGGTTTTCTCCTACTGTTACCCTCCTCGTCTCGATCGCGGCAGGGCTGTTAATGATGACCATCATGGCAGGACTATTTTATCTAATCTCAAAAGCCAGTGCCGATGGCACGCTCAGAATGAGCGAAGCGGTTGGAGCGGTGGGTGAAGTTTACCTTACTATCCCTTCGGACAGAAAAAGTGTTGGCAAAGTGCAAATCAAAGTGATGGGTTCATTACGCACCTTAGATGCGATGACTGATTCAGATCACGATATACCAAATGGAAAATTGATTACCGTTTCAGAAATAATCAACGACTCAATTCTTTTAGTGAACGAAAAATAATTCTATATGATGACCCTACCCATCTTTGCCCTTGCGGGACTTTTTATTTTTGTGATGATTGCCACGGTCATCAAAAGGTACAAGCGTTGTCCTTCCGACCGCGTATTGGTAGTATATGGTAAAGTTGGTGGAGGATCGGCAAGGTGCATTCACGGAGGTGCCGCATTTATTATTCCCGTCTTTCAGGATTACGCCTTTCTTGATCTCACGCCTAATTCAATTGAAGTAAACCTGACCAGTGCCTTGAGCCGTCAAAACATACGTGTTGATGTCCCTTCCCGGTTCACTGTTGGGATTTCGACTGAACCTGGGGTGATGGAAAACGCTGCCGAGCGCTTACTTGGTCTAAACAAAGAAAGCATTCATGATCTGGCAAAGGATATCATCTTTGGCCAGCTCAGGTTGGTGGTAGCCATGATGGATATTGAGGAGATCAACAGCAACCGAGATAAATTTTTGGCTAACGTGGCCTCCAATGTAGAAGCGGAGCTAAAAAAAATAGGACTCAAATTGATCAACGTAAATGTCACCGACATAAAAGACGAGTCAGGATACATTGAAGCACTGGGTAAAGAGGCGGCCGCCAAAGCGATCAATGATGCCAAGAAAATGGTAGCTGAAAAAAACCGCGATGGTTCTATTGGTGAAGCGAACGCCATGCAAGATCAACGTGTAAGAGTAGCGGATGCGCAGGCAAAAGCGGTGGAGGGTGAAAACCTGGCCAAAATTAAGGTAGCCAATTCAGATGCCTCGAGAAGGCAGCGCGAAGCGGAAGCCCTTAAACTCGCTACCGCTTCTGAAAAAGTACAATCAGCAAAGTCTCTCGAGGAAGCTTATGCAGCCGAGCAGGAAGCAGAAAAAGCCAGGGCCGAAAGAGATCGTGCTACCCAAAATGCCAACATTGTAATTCCGGCACAAATCAATAAAGAGAAAGTTGAAATCACCGCTGAAGCAGAAGCAGAAGTTATCAGACGTAAAGCAAAAGGAGAAGCCGATGCCATTTTGTTCAAGAGACAAGCCGAAGGACAAGGGCTTCTTGAAGTACTTACTAAACAAGCCCAAGGTTTGCAACAAATTGTAAAAGCCGCAGGTGAAAACCCTCGTGATGCCGTACTGCTCTTAATTGTGGATAAGCTCCCAGAACTTGTGCGCCTGCAAACGGAAGCTATCAAAAATATAAAAATTGACAAGCTAACCGTATGGGAAGGCGGCTCAAGCGCGGATGGCAAAACTTCTACTGCTAATTTTATTTCAGGGCTTTATAAATCCGTTCCTCCTTTGCAAGAGCTTTTCAACATGGCAGGGATGGAACTTCCTGGTTATTTAAAAGGGAAAACTGCGGATGAACTAATCCAACTCGCAGAGCAGGTTCGCAAGTTAGAAGAAGCAAAAAATAAACCATTGGCTGCGGAAACAGTGACAAAAGGAGTTGAAGGGAAAAAAGATGAACCCGCCAAGGGGAAATGATGAATTTGGACACTGAATTCTCACAGCCAGAATCCAGTATCTAGAATCCAGAAACCTAAGCCAACCACGTTTTGTTGTTGTTGCTCACAGTCAGCCTCAATCCCCAAAACTGATCCCCAAACCTTTCGCGGCCTGCACCAGATAATAATCTTTTTTCACAAAATTCGGTTCCCGCGTTGCTTCCTCCAGTGATACCGAGGTGATGGTATTATTTTTTAAGGCTACCATTCTTCCGAATTTTTTTTCAAGCGCCAGCTCAAAAGCTTTGACACCAAAAGTTGACGCCAACACCCGATCAAAAGCGGAGGGCGTACCTCCGCGCTGTACATGCCCTAATACAGTCTCGCGGATTTCTGCTTTGCAGCCGGCATCTTTCAATTGTTTGGAAAGCTGATACGCAAACCCTCCCAACCTAACATGCTCCGAGCCCCTCTCTCCTTCCGTTGATGTGATTGTTCCTTCTTTTGGTTTTGCTCCTTCAGCCACAACGATGTTGACAAAGCCGCGCCCCTTAAAATACCGCTGATTGATGCGCTTCACCAGTTTTTTAATGTCATAGGGGATTTCAGGGATCAGGCAAATTTCCGCACCTCCTGCCACAGCAGTATGCAAAGCAATCCAACCTGAATCACGGCCCATTACCTCCATGATCATAACCCGATGGTGGCTCTCGGCTGTTGTTACCAACTTATCAAAACTATCGGTCGCAATTTGAACGGCCGTCTGAAATCCAAAAGTCATGTCCGTGGCCGACAAGTCATTGTCTATCGTTTTAGGAACACCAATAATGGGAATACCTTTATCGTATAAAACTTTTGATATTTTTTGAGAACCATCACCGCCAATATTGATGATGGCATCAAACTCCAACGCTTTTAATTTTTTAACCAACTCCTCAGACCGATCTACAAATTTAAAGGTGCCATCAGGTTGGGCGATTGGGAAATTGATCGGGTTGCTCTTATTGGTAGTTTTTAGAATTGTTCCTCCTTTTACGTGGATGCCCGCGGTTCGTTTTGAAGTAAGTTTAATGATATCCAATGGTTCGTTAAGCACACCATTGAAAGCTTCAATGCTGCCATAGATTTCCCAATCTTTTTCTTTCCATGCCCTTTTCGCCACGCCTCTGATCACAGCATTGAGGCCAGGGCAATCTCCACCTCCGGTAAGGATTAAAATCTTTTTCATCGGGTGCTAAGTTAGGGTTAGAAAATAACGGTTTTTGATTGGAAGGCACACAAGTACCTAGGTGCGGTATCAAACTTATGAATTAGTCAACATTTTTTAAAACTTATTGAAACTAAAAGAATGAAGGAGCGGAAGGTGTTGCAGGCCGAAATAATTAACCGTGGTCTCCGGACTTCCGTCCTGGCGCTCCCTTTTACTAAGTGCATCGTTTCCGTCAGGTCTTTCGACTTGACGGGCGCATAAATTCTTAGTCCTAAACAACCTTCAAAGATATATTAGAAAAATGGATGATTTTGCTCGTGGTCGATGTTTTGTAATGGTGTCAGGACTTCCGTCCCAAGTTGATGTTGGTCCGTTGTCGTTGTGTCGCCTGACCAACGACACTCCTGATTTCAGTGCGAAGACGAATTGATTATTTTTGTGGGTGCAAATCGAACAACACCCTGTTCAGTTCTTTACTGCTGTTAGCTATGATTGGCTCAAGTTGGTTTCAATTTGGAAGAAGTGCAACGTGATTTTTTGAAATTTACCGTGAAGGAGATATTGGGTTTAACCAGAAAGGCGAAAGGTGAATTGGGATTGAAGGAACTGCTTGTTGGGTTGAAAGACAGTTTGCTCACCATGCGGGGAAGAGTGGATTGATTCTTCTGTTGCACGGTCGCTAGAAAATATTGTACTCTCAGCTAAATCAAAGCACAGCCTGGTTGAAGTGGTTGGATATTATTAGTGTTGATTACCAGTTATTGCGTATTGGCTAATGCGTCATTGTAAACACGTTATTGAAAGCAGTAGCTGACTCGGGCGTTTCGGTTAGCCAGATTGATGAAGTGATTTTAGTTGGAGGTTCTACACGCATTCCAAGAATTGTGGAGGAAGTAGAAAAATTCTTTGGCAAGAAACCATCTAAAGGTGTTAACCCTGATGAGGTGGTGGCCGTTGGTGCTGCCATACAAGGTGGGGTATTGACTGGTGAAGTGAAAGATGTGTTGCTATTGGATGTTACCCCCCTTTCATTGGGTATCGAAACCATGGGTGGGGTGATGACCAAGTTAATTGAATCGAACACAACTATTCCTTCCAAAAAATCAGAAGTATTTTCAACGGCCTCTGACAGTCAGCCTTCGGTAGAGATACACGTGTTGCAAGGCGAGCGTCCCATGGCTAAAGACAACCGCACGATTGGAAGGTTCCACTTAGATGGCATCCCTCCTGCTCCGCGTGGTGTTCCTCAAATTGAAGTGATCTTCGATATTGACGCGAACGGTATTTTGCATGTAGCGGCCAAAGACAAGGGCACCGGCAAAGAACAGAAGATTCGGATTGAGGCCAGCAGCGGCTTGACCGATGCGGAAATCCAAAAAATGAAGCAAGAGGCCCAAGCCAATGCCGAAAGTGATAAGAAAGAGAAAGAGAAAGTGGAAAAAATCAACCAAGCTGATTCACTGATCTTCCAAACGGAAAAACAATTGAAAGAATTTGGTGAGAAACTTTCGGAAGGAAATAAAACAGCCATCAATGGCGCACTGGAGAAATTGAAGGAGGCGCACAAGAGCCAAGATTTGACTGCCATTGAAAACGCTATGAATGTGCTGAACACGGCTTGGACGGCAGCTTCGCAAGAGATGTATGCACAAGGAGGGCAACCTGGTGCCGATGCTCAACCCAACGCGGGCCAAGATGTCAATGCAGGTAATGGCTCAGCAGGGGCAGGCGATGCGCAAGATGTAGAGTATGAAGAGGTGAAGAAGTAAGTTCAAAATTAATACAAAGTAAACAGGCTTCCTTGAGAGATCAGGGAAGCCTGTTTTGCTTTGTGTAAGGAGTCTGCAAATATGAGCAAAGACTTTCCCGCTGAATGAAAAAGTACCGTGCTCATAGTTTTACAAACTCAAAAAAGAAAAGCTTTTTTTGGTATGTATGTATTTTCAATTTCTGTTTTCAACTTAAAACCATTTTGCATTAGCTCATTTACCAATTCTTTTTCAACAGGCATTTCGTGGCCGCAATCTTTTCTTCTTTTGCCAGGTTTCAGGGCTATGTTTTCAGCGATTATCAAAACCCCTTTCTCCTTTAGAATGGAATTTATATCAGCCAACATTTTCTGTTTATAGGTTAGCTCGTGGTAGGTCAAATCGAGGATAACCCGATCAAAAGTATTCTTGGGTAAATGGGTAGATTTTTCATCGCCTATAATAAAATGGAAAGTATCGTCTACTGGAGCGCTGCTAAGCGCTGAATACCATTTAATTACTTTGTTAAAGTTTTTTTGGTTAAGGCATGCCGTGTCGATGTCTTCAAGATAGAAAGTGTTCTTTGAATTCTTTTGAAGTATTTGAAGAATCGTTTTCCAACCACTAGCCGCGCCAATGTCAGCGACTGTTTCTCCATCTTTTATTCCATATTTGCTAGTGAAGCGTTGGTAAAACATACTTGACTGTACTGAATCAAACAATGTTGAGCAATCTGGGTCGTAATTTTCAAATGGGTCTTCATCTTGTGCCCATACATTAAAGCATAGCGTTGCCAAAAAGATAACTAATAGATTTAGTTTCATAATGGCAGATTATGATATCAATTTAACTTAGATTGACAAAATCAAATACAGGTCCTATCTGATGCCTAATTTTTTAACTAATAGATTAAATGCCTCTCTGTTTCCAACTGATTCTGCGTTTTCAACATAGAGATTTAATTCTAACTTAATTTGTTCATCATCTAATGTGCTTAATGCATTCAGAACTCTCTCAGCATTCGTTAAGTTAACATACGCTGATTGAGGGATTATATTTTTTAATCCACTGCCCAAACCTTTGAAACCAGCTGAAAAGGCTTTTAAAAAGTCCTTAAATAAATTTCCAATAAACTTTTCCCAATCTCTATTTTCGTTGCCTTCGTCAAATAACTGCTTTACCTCATACTTAATTTTTTGATCTAAAGCTTTGTTAGCCCCATCTCTATCAGGAGGATAATAAAAATCAGGGATTCCAGAGCCATCAGAATCATCTATCGAAAGGTATTTCCCTTTAACTTCTTCAGACGTCAAGGATCTTTGATTTGAAGAAATAGTATTTGAATTATCTTCCTCAGGTAAATATTTACCCATAAAATAATTATTATCATATTTTAGGGATACAGATTCATTTGAATTGGTTAAACTATTTGAGTCGTTGTTATTATTCTCGATATATAAATTAGCAATTTTCATACAATCGGGATTTTCAAGTGCAACTTTGTTCGCAGCATTCTGAACCTCATTATTTAGACTTAAAAGCTGACTAGACGGAAATCCTCCCTTAGTATTATTGTTGATCGTGTACTCAAAAACATCAATCATTTTTGTAATTAAATCTTTTGTAAGTGGACAGCTGTTAGGAATGTTATTCTTTGCGTTATTAAATTTTGGGAGAGCCCACTTAGCATATTCGATTGGATCCGTTGGTTGTGTCCATCCAAAATTTGATGTAATTAATATTGAAGATAAAAGGAAAGCAAAACGGAGCATAAAGTTTCGTTGATAAAATCTACCATTCAAGTTTTACAGATTGCCTCAGGGCACTTATGTTTCCTGGCCTTCCAGCAGATCCTTGGCTTCCATCATTTCCATTTCTACCAAAAACATTTGAGGGTCTTCCTGAATTTCCATTTGAGCCACTAGGGCCTACAGAATTATTACAGTTAGTTCCAATACCCTTATTTCCTCCATTTCCCCCTCTGCCTCCTTGTCCCTCTCTTCCTGGCTTCCCTCCATAGCCGCCTCGGCCATTTCTCCCACCCCTACCCGCATTTGTTTCTATTGTAATAAGATTTTGAAAGTGTATTGCACTAGGATCTAAACTGAGTCGCACAATTGCACCATCTCCGCCTGTGCCTCCATCTCCTCCATCTGCACCATCTGCACCATCACCTCCATCACCGCCCGGTCCTCCATTACCACCTCTTTCCCCATTTCCGCATGGATAAGATCCATTGCTACCTTTACTCCCATTCCCTCCCTTTTCACCATCTCCACCATCACCGCCCCTTCCTCCACTTCCTCCATTCCCTCCATTGCCCCCGTTTGCCAATATTTTAATCCCTCCCTTGGCAACATCAATCTTAAAGTTTTCCACCCTATCACCATTTGACACATATCCTTTTAGAAAATCTCTCCCATGCTCGGTTGATAACAATACGTAAACATCGATGTCTTTAGGTGTTACACCATCTGCACCATTCACACCTTTAGTTCCAGCGGTTCCCCTTCCTCCAAAATTACCTGGAATGCCATCCTTTGATAGAATCAATCCCAAAAGGGACCCTTTTGAAATTGAATTTCCCTTAGATCCATCAAACCCATCCATTCCGTTCTTTCCATTCATTCCGCTAAAATCCAATACAATGCCTCCTCGAAACCCAATTGGAATTGATACTCTTTCAGAAGTTCCGGATTTTAAATGAACAAATTTAACTTCAACTTGACTTCCAATTATTTTAGAAACATTTTTCAAAATGGTGACAACTCCATTCTCAAAAGAACAGTTTATGCAATTTATGTCAAAATCAGAAAAAGGAATTGGTCCACCATTAATGTTATTGGTATAGGCAATGAAACTATCATCTTTCCAAAGTCCAAGTGCCATTGAAATCGAATCACCAGATTCCGCAGTCGTTGGTATTGGATCTGAAAAAGCTGTTTTTGCAGGATTTAAGCAAAAAACTTGAATCTTATTAGCGGATGGTGCTAGTTGTAAAACAGTCAATTGACCTATTATCTGTTTTGCCTCATCGGTATATTTTGAATTTGGAAAATTTTGCAAAAAAGTATTATATGAATCTATTGAATTGTTCTTTCTTGCTTTACCCCAACTTAAATCCATGAATAGGGTGGTTCTAATTTCTGAATTGAATTTTTCTAAGGCTTTTTCTAGACCCTCTCTAAATACTTCATAACGATCTCCATCACCTGAATAACAGTGAACACCATATGGTTTTGAGTCATAAATTTTTTGACGACTGTTTGATGAAAACGCTGTAGCTTCACAATATATCACAAAACATTTTCCTGACTTGTCAAAATTTATATTCATTGTGAGAAGTGCTCTTTCAGGACGGCTTTCCTGATTGGCGCCTAGAATTTCTATATCCCTAAATGAAGTTTTCCTAAGATAATTTAGAGATTCGTTTTTTAAGTCAGCGAAGTATTTATTTGCCCAATCTTTGTCAGATTGGACCCCCAATTGAATGTCAAAAGGATCATCAATCTTATCTATTTGTCCCATTGATAAATGGGAACTTAATAGAAGGTGAAGAAAAATAATTAACTGCGGTTTAATTGTATTCATATATATATATATTTAGGATTCTTCGTCAACAGCCAAAATAGAAATACAATATTTATTCTTCAGACACTTATAAATTTTTCTCTGTTCCTTTGCCCTCGTTGTTGTTCTCCACCAATGATCTTTAAATTTTATTCCTATTCCCCTCCATTCATTTTCACTTTCCTCCTTTTGCTAACCCAAAGACCTTTAAATTTTACTCTCGCTCAATACCAACTTCTTAGTAATTTTTGGCTAACCTATTGAGTCTTGAGTCCTGTCACTACTTAACGTGGTGGCAGGACGGTTTTTCCCATCCAAGTTCTACAGTATTATTGAAGTCAACCGATGATAATAAACGGAGATGACGGTATGAACCGTAGGCTTTTGTGGAAGAAATGAATGCGAAAAGGAAGTTTGATGAAAGGGGAGGCTTTTTGAAATACCCTGCAAGAATCGAAAGGCACAGTATAATTTTCCCCATAAAAATTTTTCTTTAGGCGTGTGGTTTAGGAAGTAAATGGCAACCCTATTTCGATACCAAAATTTCTTAGTACTTTAAAAAAATTGGTCAAGAAATATTCCTTATACTAACTTCTTAGTATTGCGGTTACCTATTTGCCAATGCAACTTGCCACGAAAAAAATAAAAAGTAAATACGCACAAAAGCGTATATTTGAATAACCGCCACCTTCTATGGTCAATGCCCAACAGTTAAAACTGATCGATCAAATCCAACATTTCTTTAAGTCCAATTACACCGCTCCACCCAGAGACCAACTTGCGGATGATGTTAAAAGTTTGCTGGAGCATCCGCTGCTAAAACAATTCATTTTTGCCAACAATCAAATTACTGTCATCGATCATTCTAGCGGTGGGTATCGCTACATCAGCCAATCAATCCTGGACGTAATGGGATACCCAGCTAGTGAATTTTTGAATAGAGGGTTATCTTTCGCACTCGAAAAAACGCATCCAGAAGACCTTACAATTCTCAGCCCTGTTTTTGAAAAAGTGACGGTATTTATTCAAGGGCTAAGCCTAGAAGAGCGCCCCTATTTCCGTTTCAATTATAGCCTAAGATACAAGCACCCGGAAGGCTATAGGCTGCTCTATCAGCAGAACATACCACTTGCCTTTAATGAAATTGGCTTGCCTTATCTTATTATTGCTCTTGTCAGTGATATTACACCTTACGCCAAGAATGATGGCGTTCATTATAATGTAAGTGTAAATTTGCCGGGCAAGCCGGTTAGGCAATTATTGAGCAGCCGCAGCAGTGTCCACAACAATCCCTTGAGTGAGCGTGAGATTGAAATCGTGCAACAAATTGCCAATGGGTTAGATAGCAACGACATTGCAGAAAAGCTGTTTATCAGTGAAGGCACGGTGCGCAAACACCGACAAAATATTTTAGAGAAAACAGAAGCGAAAAACTCGGTGCATCTGGTGCGGCTGGCCGTGGCCAATGGGTGGGTGTAGGTTTATCAAGGTTGCCCTTATAAAATTAATTCCAGCCATTTTGTAATGTCAATCCTGTTTAACCGTGATTGTCAGGACTTCCGTCCTGACACTTTTTTTCTAAGAGCATTGCCTCAGTTAGGACGAAAGACCTGACGGGCACATAATTTCCGAATTGAGTCCCCCGCTCTCAGCAAGTAACGAATGCCCTCAAGCTAAAATTCGTTAATTTTGAGCAATGGGCAAACTTAAAAACCATGAGAAGGCGTATGTGAGTTCAGAGAAGTTAACGGGGTATTGTTTGAACGAATATCATCCCTATGGAAAAGAAAAGGCAATCACTTTTAAATCAGTTCTGGTATTGGAATAAATGAAGCTGATTTGTTGAAAGACGCCATATTAAAAGGTCTTTCTGAAAATGATTGCGAGGCGAGGGAACAAGATGAATTTGGAGAGCGGTTTACAGTAACGATGAGAATCCGTATTTTTGAAAAAGAGGCCAATGTTACCACGGGTTGGATCATTAGAACAGGCGAAGACTACGCACGATTGACGAGCTGTTACATTAAAAGAAGAAGCAAATGAAAAAAGAAGATTTGAAATTACTTGACACGGTGGCTGTTTTAAAAGATGTGCCAGAAAAAAAAGTGGTTTTCGGGCAGGTGGGCACCATTGTGGAGAAATTGGCAGATGGTGTATTTGAAGTAGAATTTGCCGATAAGTTTGGGGAGACGATTGCAGAGTTTGCCGTTAGCCAACAAGATTTAATGCGCCTTCACTATGAGATGGAATTCACTGAATAGAAGTTGCTAATTTGTTATCAAAGTAACCGTAGTTGTCTGGACTTCCGTCCTGACACTTTTTTTCTAAGAGCATTGCCTCCGTCAGGACGAAAGACCTGACCGGCATAGTTTTTTTTCCTCGCAGAGTCTCCGTCTCGTCTCTGCGCCTTTAAATTCGTATTCCTACTGCAGCAGCGAGACGGAAGACGCTACGGAGAAATAAATGTCGATCTTGTTTAACCGTGGTGTCGAAACTGCCGTCCCGCCAGTTCCCTTTCTTTAACCGTGGTGTCAGGACTTCCGCCCTGACACGCCCTTTTCTAAGCGCATTGTTTCCGTCAGGTTGAAAGACCTGACTGGCACATAGCAGTGAAGGATAAAAATTCGGTGCATCTGGTGTGCCTGGCCGTAGCCAATGTGTGGGTGTAGGGCATATCAAGGCTGCCTTTACAAATTAATTCCAGCCATTTTGTAATGCCGATCTTGTTTCTTGCTATTTTTAGTACGTTGGCTACTTCTATATCTTATAAAATCATCATTTGCGAGGACCACGATGTAGTGGTGGAGGGGGTAAAGCTCATGCTCATTGGGCAAGAGCAGTTTACAATATTCGGCCATGCCCGAAGTGAGCATGAACTCCTTCAATTGATCCATCGCGAGCATCCAGATATAGTGCTATTAGATCTGAACCTGAAAAAGCAGGATGGCTTTTCGATACTTGAAAAGTTGAGGCCGCAGCATCCCCAGCTCAAAGTAATCATCTTTACCATGTATGAGGAAGCCTACCTGATTGAAAAAGCTAAAAAACTAAAAGCGAATGGATACCTTTTGAAGAATTCGGCGAATGACGAATTGCTCGAAGCACTACACCATGTTTTTGTTTCTGATCAGTTTTTTCTTCCCTCCGGATTGGTGAAACAAAAACGAGAAAATGAAACTTATCGGGATGAATTTATCGAGAAAATGCACCTTACCGTACGGGAAGTAGAGATAATCAAATTGGTGGCCGAAGGCAAAACGGCCAAAGAAATTGCGGATCAATTGTTTCTCAGCTTGCACACGGTAGATACCCACCGAAGGAATATTTTGATAAAACTGAAATTGAAAAACATTGCCGATCTGGTGCGGTTTGCGGCCAAAAACTACCTTATTTAGGCTTCAAAATACTTACAACACAGTATTGACCTTGTTGATTTTCCTCGTTTCTTTTAAGCCTTAATTTCGAACGTTGAAACCTGTCGCGTGCTTATTTCTGTTTTCCCTGTTGCTCTTATCTTCCTACCAAGTAAGGAGTCAATCCGATACGCTGCGCCTGTCATCGGGTTTCACAGACGTTCAGGCGAATCCTTTTTTTTCTTACTTCAACACACCAAAAGAAATCAGCGCTGACTCTGCTTGGAAAATATTCAGAAAATCATTACTGCCTCTGAGGAGAATTGATAAAATAAATTTCGGCCCCATCAATGGCTATTACTGGCTTTTAGTGAACGTTAAAAATGAGTCAAGTGTTAAACAAGAACTTTTTCTGGAAATCAGGCAACCTCATATTTACAGGATTACCTTTTTCCTTGTACACGGAGATACTATTTCGCAACAATCCGACACGGGTATCAAATATGATTTTTTCTCACGTTCAGCACTACATCGCTATTTTGATTTCCCGATCTCACTTCAGCAGAATGCAGATGCCACAATCCTAGTAATGGTCCACCACCTCAATAGTCTCTCTCTTCCTATCCATTTGCTCACGCAAAAGGCTGTACATCAAAGCAACTATACTCAAAACATGGTGTGGGGGTATTGGCTTGGGTTCCTTTCATTTTGCGCGTTTGTTTGCTTTTAGTGGCATCTGTGCTGCTGCGCAAAAGTGTTTTCCTGTGGTATTTCCTTTATATCCTTTCGGCTGCACTCTATGGTTTTACAGATCAAGGTAACGGCTTTCAATTCTTGTTCCCTGGCAAGGCGAATGTAGCTACGCTTGTCATCATTCAACTGGCAGTCTATAATTTTATTTTCTTGATAAAATTCTCACAAGGATTGCTGGCGACCAAGAAGTACCTGCCATTGGTGCATCGCATCCTGAATGGAATATTTTATTTTCTTCTAATCTTGCTTGCCACTGGCGTATTCCTTCAGGAGCTAATGTTTCGGTTAAGTACGATTGTATTGCCGATCGTTAATTTAGTAACGCTATCGGGTTTGATTTTGCTTGCCTATAGTGGGATCAAATCACTATTCACGAATAGGGTCATTGGCATTTAAATGTACACGCAATATATTGATGGGATTGAAAAAGAACGAAGCCGTATTGCTGGTGAATTGCATGATGATGTGGGTAGCAGACTTAGCTATTTAAAGCAACTGCTGCAAACGCACAGTGAGCAAAGTTCAAAAACGGCAGATCAGTTAGAGTCACTCATTAATGATGTACGTCAACTTTCTCATGATCTCGCTCCGCCTATGGCCCATCTCTCTGGGCTTATTCCGGTTATTGAAAAGCTCATTGCCGAAACAAGGTTGACAACGGGCCTTGAAATAAAATTTCAACAGCACAACTACCAAGAGGTATTGGTTAGTAATCAAATCCAGCAAGTGTACCGCATCCTTCAAGAAGCGCTCAACAATATCGTGAAACATGCAGAAGCCACACGCGTTGACGTTCAGCTATTCGGTCATGAGAAAGAAATAAATGTAACGATCGAAGACAATGGGAAAGGATTTAATCCTTCCGAATCGCAAGATGGCCTTGGTTTAAACCAAATGAAAATCCGAACAGAAAGTTTGGGCGGTAAAATTGAAATCAATAGTCAACTTGATAAGGGGAGTTTAATTCTTATTACCATACCCATAAGATGATAATCTGAACTGAAAAAGTTGGACATTATTAACGATTACTGAACTGGATTTTGGTTGCAGCAGAATTACATTGTTATAGAGTCATAAAAGCAAAAAGACGCCTTTTTGGGGCGTCTTTACTATTATTTCAATAACGAGTTAAAATTTACCAATTTCTTGAACAAGGTCAATTATTTTGTTGGAGTAACCCCATTCGTTGTCGTACCAAGATACCACTTTCACGAAGTGGTCGTTCAAAGCAATGCCTGCTTTTGCATCAAAGATGGAAGTACGCGCATCGCCTATAAAATCTTGCGACACCACATCGTCTTCGGTGTAGCCCAATATGCCCTTCAATTCTCCCTCGGACGCTTCTTTCATGGCCGCCTTTACCTGATCATAGGTTGCGGCTTTTTCTAACCTTACTACTAAGTCAACCACCGATACATCGGCTACCGGAACGCGGAATGACATCCCCGTAAGTTTTCCTTTCAATTCAGGCAACACTAAGCCTACCGCCTTTGCAGCACCGGTTGAAGAAGGAATAATGTTGGAAAAGCCACCGCGACCACCGCGCCAATCCTTTTGGGAAGGGCCGTCCACTGTTTTTTGTGTAGCGGTGACTGCATGAACCGTACTCATCAATCCTTCTAAAATCCCAAACTTGTCGTTCAATACTTTTGCAATCGGTGCAAGGCAATTGGTGGTGCAAGAAGCGTTGGAAACTATGGTATGTTGCGCAGTAAGTTTTTTGTGGTTCACACCCATTACAAAAGTTGGTGTATCATCTTTTGCTGGCGCGGACATCACTACTTTTTTTGCCCCAGCAGTAATGTGTTTTTGGGCATCCACCTGTGTTAAGAAAAGCCCGGTGGATTCAATAATAACTTCTGCGCCAACTTCAGACCATTTTAGGTTGGCTGGATCTTTTTCAGCAGTAATCCGGATCGTTTTACCGTTAACCACCAAGTGTTTACCCTTTACGGAAACAGACCCATCAAATTTGCCATGGGTGGAGTCGTACTTGAGCATGTAAGCCATGTAGTCCGGATCAACCAAATCGTTGATGCCTACAATTTCAATATCTTTTCTACCGATAGCTGCACGGAAGGCGAGACGCCCGATACGGCCAAATCCATTAATACCAACTTTTGTCATTGTTAACTGGGTTTAATAATTAATATAGAATCCAAAATTATATTCATTAACGCGAAAACCAATGGAATTTGTTTCCATAAAGCAATTATTTTAAAATCATCGTTTGCAATTCCAATCGGTGGGGCTATCTTTGCGCCTCGTTTTTGAGAAGACGGCCCGTTCGTCTATCGGTTAGGACACCAGATTTTCATTCTGGTAAGAGGGGTTCGACTCCCCTACGGGCTACCAATTGACTTATAACCCACTGAGAACCAGTGGGTTATGTGTTTTATAACATAAAACACGAAAAACTTATAACATAAACAGGGTTTTTCAAATGAAGAAAATTCTCATTGACTTCATAAAAACAATCTAACTGGTAATCGGTTTTCTTTTGCTTCTTACAATTGTACTGGTGCTGTTAGATTAATCATTCGCCTATCGCATTCGGGATGATGCAAGTATTCAATTCTCAAATTTGAATTTCTGGTGGTCACAATCATATTTTCACGATCAACGGAAACGGAATAATTATCTTCGGTCTTAAAAAAAGAATATAGTTCAGCCGAAAGGTATTCAGGAATTTCTTTATGATTGTAGACGGTAACGCAATGATAAATTGCGCCACAACATTCTTTAAGAAAACGCTCTTGATTGGGGTTCATTCTATGCACTATTAATAAATATTTGTAAGCATTAATAGACAAGCAAATATTACAATTCCAAGAGAGAAACTAATTACTTGCCAAGCAAACGCCTTAAGAGTTTGCTTTCGTGCTTTTTTAACGCTTATCGGTTTTTTGTTAGATATTCCAAGTTTTCTTAATAGCACTATGGTTTTAATATTTATCTCAGAAAATCTAAGAATTGAGGCAAACGAACCGAATCCAAGTGAGAATATTAATATTATTATTGTCAGTTTGATTTCAACGTTAATGAAGTCATTTTTAAATTGATTACTTGTCAATAAATTTATTAGAAAGCCTTGTATTGCTACAGTAATTGTTAATATCAGGTTTATTGATTTCCCTAATTCAGACACCCTTAAAATTTCTTGATCTTGATATTGCTTTCGTAACTCTTGCATTTCCATATAGTAAGTTTATTTTATTTCTTAATCCTTTAAATATCCTCTATTATTTTTTGTTTAACAACATCTTCCATCCACTTTTTTACGCTCTTATCCGCATGAAAGGCAACGGTTTTTTTATTACATTTATCTTTTTAGATTATTATGTTGTCATCATTCGAGCGACTAATTAAAGATAGGGTAACGAGTCCATTATTTAGCACTTTCACCATTACTTGGATATTGTGGAACTGGAAGATATTCTACTTAACTCTGTTTGTGGATTCAAGTACAATCTACCCCTCAAACAAAATCGAGTACATTACAGTAAATTATATTGGTTGGTATCAAAATCTTTTGTGCCCTATATTAGCAACTGCCTTTCTACTTTTCATAGTTCCTTATGGAGAAAAATACGTTTACCAGTCATATTTGAAATTCAAAAAAGGCAGACAGAAACTCAAGGAAGAAAGTGAAGCGGATACCTTACTTTCTTTAGAGGAATCGGCTACTATAAGATTGGATAGCTTAAATCAGGCGGACACACATCGGAGGCAATTGTCAATGAAGGATGATGAAATAGCAATTCGAGATAAACAAATTGTTATCCTAAGAGATGAAAAAAATAAGCTAAAAATACACTATGCTGGATATGGTGATTTAAAAATTGACGGAAAGTGGATCGAGGTTACCAAAGACGTAGCTAAAGAGGTGCGAGGTAACAAAGCAATGCATTTCACTATCCAAAATAATGCGTTTTTCCATTCCAGACCCTGCACCTAACGTTGATAAAGATTTTTTTATGGTGTTTGAACAAGGTGGTGTTGTTAAGAAGTTCTGGGCTAAAGAATACAACATCGTCAGGATTGAAGATGAAGGGACAGCTACTTTAGAAGCTAGGGGCAATGTAACGAGAATAGAGAGTTGATTTGTTTTCAATTTATTACTCATTATTCAATCAGTAATATTTATTCTAAAAGGCATAGGAGAGGTTCTACTTATCTGCAACACTCCTATAACAATGAAGGAACAAGCATTAAGATGTAATTATTTATACTTTATTATCCTTTGATAACCTTATTTTATTTAAAAATTGGTTATTGGTATTGAGATAATCAGTTTAGCATTCAAACAGACTTCCACCTACTTAATGGTAATCAGAATAAAGTGTTATTTATCAATTTTTGTTGCATTAACCTATATTATCAACCTCTCAAATTAGAATCATATAGGATTTAACTTTATTTCTGTCATTCATATACCGACCGCTTTCTCCTATTAATTACCTGTGAAACGAATCACAGATAACTGGCATTTTAAAATGCCCATCGGTATATTAGTCTTGTTAATACTCACAGTTTTTTGATGTCATTTCCTATTACATCAGGCGAACACTCGTAGATCGAAACCTTAATTATGTACTGGTTTAAAAAATCAAATTATTATAAATAAAAAAACCAAGTAAGGGATAAGGTTTACTTGGTTTTGTATTTTTAATCTGAACCGTTGCCGGATCATTATCTTTGCCCTTAATTAATTCCCTTATCCAAATTAATTTAAAGTTTGTACATCTTTTCAAAAGTGAACTTGATTTTTGTACGGTTTAAAACCAAATCCACTATCACACTAATCTACTATTAGGGATGCTTATAAATACTCAAGTATTTATAAAAAGCACCAACGTATAGGGACTAACTTAAAAAATATTATTTTATAAATCAAAAAAAATAATTCTGGCTTTGAACTGCTGGAAAGCATTGATTTTATTAACGTTTACAGAGGTTGAATTACGGTCAACTGTACACAATTAGGTGAAAAATATTTCAAAGAATTTACCCTTATTTAGGCAACGGTCTAACTGTGTCCAGTTTTTTTGATTAATATATACATACTTGTTTTTTTGTCCATTTTTTCAGGATTAATAAAATAGATTTTAAGTCGATCTAATTTGTTTTTCTTAAATAAGTTTTAAAAATCTTTCGAGTTTTTAGACTTTTTCGACAACGGCAATGTATTTATCTATAAATAAATATATATGGATACAAAAAAAAATGAATTACTAGTCTACTGCAAAAAATGCAAGACTGAAAAAGAAGAAAGTGAATTTTATAATCAATTTCAGACGTACAAGAAAAAAAATGGAAGTGTAAAAACTGTAAGAACTGTAACCTGTTGCCGTCAATGCCACATTAAAAGAGTATTGGTAAGTAGGGAGAAAAATAAAAAGTATTACGAAAAATACAGAAAGGAATATGAAAAAACGCACGTTAAACAGCGAAGAGCACGAGAAAAAAAATATTCTGAACAAAGAAAAAATGACCTTAAAAAATTAAAAGCAGGAGTCTAAAAAAAATGGAAAACGTACAACTTTTAAAAAAAGAACCGATACCAAAGAAAAATTATAAGATTAATCTTAACCACGTTAAGCCACTTCAAGATTTCGAGGTATTTTATTATAATTATTTAAAGAACTATGCTAATTGTAAAGAACTATACACGTTCAAAAATAAAAGCAGTAGGGTTGATTTTATAATAACTTCCGGTGGTTCGATTGCCGGTGATACTTCAATAATCTGTGAGTATAAAAACAGATCGAAAAATATTGAAGTTAGCAAGTACAATTATTCATTAGGTGAGCAAGAAAAAATTGATAGTGGATTAAAAATAGCCGAATTACTTAACTGTTATTTTTATTATTGGGTTGAATACAAAGAATGCATTTTAGGATGGCATATCGACCCCAAAAAAATATATGAAAAAGATGTTCTGCAATGCCCCGTTAGTTTAGGGAGTAGAAAAATAATTGATAAACAGGTAATAAAGTTACACTATCAAGATGCAAGTATAGTTGTTGCAAAAAAAGGCTGGAAAAAGGCAACTGTAAAGCAGTTAATGACTCATATCTATTTGGAGCGTCTTAAAGAAGTTGAAAGACAAAAGGGATATGCAGACCCAAAAGATATTGAAAGTCAAATTAATTATTTGAAAGTACAACTTGAAAAATTATGAGTAAAGAAATTAATGAATTGCAAATTCAATTGAACCGTCTTCGTAATTCCAATATTGTAATGTTGTTGATGATACAGAATTATTTAATAACAATTAACTAATCAGGTAGATTAATGCCAATGAATGGCAAGTTAATTTAATTTAAAAAGTATTTAATTATGATGATGAGCAACATAGAACAAAAATTGGAATTCTTAGCAAAAGAAAGTATTCAACTAAGATTAGAGTTGATGATCAGAGATGTTCAACTTTTCGATTACTGGCAGTTAACGATCTTAAAAAACCAAATCGAAAATCAACAAGATGTTTTGAAACAAAATATTGATGATGATAAACAGGAAATTGAAATGAAAGACCAACTTAATAAAATAGAACAAGATCAACGACAAATTGAACAGACCAAAGACCGTGTTAAAAGACCAAGATTAAGAATTGAAAGACTTGGTGAGATAATGAAAAGAACAACAACATCAAACGGTAAAAAGTAAATGAGAGTTATAATCCCAAGTCCTGAATTATCAGGTAATACATTTGCCTATCAACATCAAAATAAATTATATGTTAGTCCAGCAATATATGAATGTTTGCAAGACGCGGATATAAAGGATTTGGTAATGCAACAGGTAATGGTTAAAATGTTGTCTGAAATTGTTAATGATGAAATAAAAAATATTTGTGATGACGGCAACTGGTGAAGAAATACAAAGAGTATTGGATTAATAATCAAAACAATAATACACCGACGACTGGTAGCACTGGCAATGCATTACGAGAACGCAACCACTTATTTTATTTATCAAAACGTTGGAGGCAAACGAGATTAATAATACTTAATGAGAATCCAATATGTACTGTTTGCAATGTAGAGCCAGCCTTTCACGTTCACCATATTATACCATTGCACAGCGTCAATGGTTGGTCTAACCGATTAAACTTAGACCACCTTATTTCTATTTGCATCGGTTGCCACAGTAAGGAAACTCAAAGGGAACAACGAGAATTAAAGTACGGCAAGACCACCGACAGGATGAACGACCTGAATAATTTTGATTAATATTTCAACTATAAATAAAAATAAAAATGTGTTGCTCGGTCTAATACCTTGGGGGGAACAAAAAAAGGTTTTTTCATTTAAACGCCAAACCATTCGCCCGCGTTCTCTTTGCATTTTTGATATTTTGGTCGATAGGGGAGTTTTAAACCATTTACTGGACTACGTTAGTATTTATGATTATATGACGAAAACCAAGGAAAAAAAATTACGTGAACAGATTGTTGGTTTGCTCAAATTGAAGAAAAGTTATGATGCAACAGACCACATCCTTATTGATGAACTGATTGACTTCCTTAAAATTAGTGAGTACGCCAAAAAGAAATTAGAATCCGACCCCGATAGTTGGCAATGTCTTACAACAATCACGATGACCAGTAAACAAATCCAAGCAATACTAACCAAGTTGAATATAACGCCACAGGAAAGAAACCGAAAGGTTAAAGAACTGGAAGAAAAGAACGAGAAGTTTGATTTGCAAAAGTTTTTAACTGGTGATAATTAATTAGTTAGAGAGAATCGCATTTAATTCATCTAAGATAAAAAGCTTCCGATTGTCAAGTTTTTTGCATTCTTGAATTAACCTTGGATTTAAATCGACATCATTTAATTGTTCAACGGTCATTTTTTTATATTCAAATAGCGTTGCTTGATTGGCATCATTAAAATATTCAAACTCTTTTCTTATCAAAACTTTAACAGATTTATGATGTTCGTTATTGTAAACGTCCTGTATTTCATAAACGATAGAATGAATTTTAGCTTCATTTGTCAATAAAGCTTTTCCATATTCTTTTAATACTTTTGAATTCTGTACTTGTAATTCCAACAAAATCTCGACATCTTTTTTGTATTGCTCTATTCTTTGGTTTGGAGGCTTTTCTAATATAATATTTAATTGTTTCTTGTTCAGGTTATATTTACAGACATATAATTCATTCCAATTGAATGTATTTAGCAGGTGTTTATTATATTCATAAAATGAATGGAGCAACTCAACAAGTTGGTGTTTTATTTCTTTTTTTCTTTTTCCTTTAGTAATGAATTCGTGAATCAATGGTGACAATAAACCTAATACACCACCTGCAATTGCACCACTTAGTGTGGTAAACCAAGTAAACCAATTATTATTCATAATGCTTTCAAATTTGGTTCATTTAGATTGTAAGATTTCTGGTAGATACATTTTAATTCACAAAACCACCATCGGTTTTTTTATTCAAAATCAAATCGTTTTCATTGAACCAATCGGTTTTATGAATACCAGCATTTTCAAAATGACTGCATTGATATTCTGTTTCACCTTTTGTATTTGTTCTAATATCCTCAATAGACATTTGGAGACCACCGTTTATTCTTGGGTTTGTATGTCTAACATAATCGCCCACCTCTAATTGTTTATTCATAAATTAAAAATACTAATAAAATCGACACGTTTTCTCACTGAGAATTTCTAAGTATTGAGAATTAGTGCTTTAGAATGATTTTAGTGAAGTTCTAAATGATATTAGAAGTAGAAGTGAGAAAATTATATTGATTCAATATTGATGTGATATACTGAAATAGTACTAATTTTAGGCAACAAAAAAAGAAGCCGAAACCATAACATACAAGCGTTATTGATTTCGGCACTTTTCGGAAAACTTCTCCAAACTTACAAAGAGAGTTTGTTTCCTTGGACACAAGAATGGGTTGCTAAGTTAGACGCTGGCAACCCTTTTCTTTTGCTATACAAATATCTGTATTTAATGGCAAATTATAATCAAGGCTTCCCCTTTTTGGGGAGTTAAAAAAGTTATCAACACCAATTGATTAATTTAAAATGAGTTCACTATCATAGAGTTAGCCATCTATTGAAAAGTGAATACTTAATAAATATTGTTTATTATTTTTTTTTCAAATGCAGTTTTTCTTGAATTTCAGTTGACTAAGGACATTTAAAGTCCACCAGCACCAGTAAAACAATCAATAACAATAGCAGTAAGTATTTACCTTATGAATGCTTACCGCACAAGAATTTGTTTCATCTTCATTACTAAAATTAACTGATTACATTGATGGAATTACTACCGGAAATATCATATCAAATCGTTATGAAAAATTAGCAGTTGAAAGGTTCATTAAATTCAAAAGCAAATACTCTTATAAGGAAAAGGAGTTAATCAAGGTCTTAAGATTCTTTTCACTTTTAAATATTGCCAACGGTAATAAAATTGAACAGATAAATTTATTACCTCATCAAATATTTTGGTTAGCAAATTTCTATGCACTTTACACCGTCAACGAAAATAGATTATTTACAACAGCCTATATAGAGACAGCAAAAAAATCAGGTAAATCTTCATTTAGTTCTTGTCTTTCAATTTATGAAAGTATTGGTGCAGGTGTGTTGAATGCACATTCTTTAATACTTGCAAGTTCGAGAGAACAAGCCCGTACTAACTTATCTTTTTGTCAATCAATTATTGAAAATAGTCCATTGATCGAACCACTTTTCAAGATTAACAAGAATATAATATTTAATAGAACCGATACCACAACTAACAAAATAGAAATACGAGCAAGCGAAGCTGGAAAACTCCACGGAATAGGTAATGGAATGTCACTAAGTATTATTGATGAGTACGCCTTTCACAAAAATTCAGATTTAAAGAATGCAGTGAAGACCGCACAAATAGTAATGCCTTCACATCTTCAATTAATATTTACAACAGCATCCAATAATTTACAAAGTCCGGCATACTCGTTAAGACAAACCTGTTGCAATATTCTTGATAATCAAATTGAAGATGATAGCATATTTACCCAAATCTTTACGCTTGATGATAAGTCAGAAGTTAATAACCCCGAAATGTGGAGAAAGGCAAACCCTTCGATCGGGTATATCATCAGTAAAGAGCAAATGATAAAGGAATACAACAGCGCAAAAGTTTTTCCTGATAAACTAAATTCTTTTTTGATATTCAATTTAAATGTTTGGGTTCAAAATCTTGCAACTAACTGGATTGAAGATGATTTGATAAAAGAAGCAATGAAGGGTGAGCCATTAATACCGGAAGGTTCAAAAGTGTATGTTGGTTACGATGGTAGTGCAGTAAGAGACCTTACAGCAATCGGTTTGCTCTTTCACGATGAACGTACAGACACATTTATCGCAAAAACTATCAATGTTTTCCCCGATAATCCAACTAAAAAGATTCGACAAGGTAGTATTGACCTTAGTCAATGGATTGAACAGGGGTATATTATCCAAAATCCAGCAACTGTTATAGATGATGAGTTCATAACTAATATCTTCTCAGGGTTAAAAGAACAGTATAATATTGTTAGTATTGGTTATGATGCGTTTAATTCAATGGGGTTGTTTCAAAAAATTGAACGTGAATTGGATATTGAATGTAATATCGTGCGACAAAATATAACTACTATGAACTACCCGACCAGAATTTTAGAAATTTTGGTACATCAAGGAAAGATTAAATTTGAAAAGTCGCCAGTCTTAAGATGGAATTTTCAAAACGTTCGCACTTATTACGATAGTAACAACAACGTTAAACTACAAAAGAATAAAGGAGAGTCTATTGACGGAATTATTAGCATAGTCAATGCCATTCACCAATATCTGGCAATGAACGAAAGTTCGACAGCATATTTTCTTCAAGATATGCAAACGTTATACGCTAACAAAGAAAAAGCATAAACCTTAAGTATTTATGAGTTAGATAATCTAATTCAATTCATAAATATATAGTGGCAAACCCAATCATTAGTAAAGTAATTTCTTGGTTTCAATCAAACCAAACATCCAACGGTAACAACCAATTAATAAATGGTCGTAAAGACCTAGTTAAACAAGCGTTAATTGCTCAATATTCTGGTAATAAAAATCCAGATGTTGATCTGAGAAAAGCAGGTGAACAAATTAGTAGTGTTTTCACCTGCATAAAAATATTAGCCGAATCAGTAAATAGATTACCGATTAACATTTATAAAAACGATGGTAGTAAAAAAATACCTCTAACAACTCATTCTTATTATAATCAACTTAAATATAACCCACAGACTTGGGTTAACACCAAAGATTGGTTAACAGGTATTATCTATTCTCTTTATACGCGAGGTAACGCTTATGCATATATAGATGATATAAAAAATGAATTCAAATTACTCAACCCCGACCAGATTGAGATTGGAATATACCAAGGACAACTTTGGTATTTCAGCGATGATCTAAAATTGCCTTTTCGTCCAGAAGAAATACTGCATTTTAGATTGATTGCAAAAGACCCCATTGGTAAAGGTCTAAATCCTGTTGAAGCACTTAGACTTGAATTAAATATTCAGTACAAAGCAGAATCCACCGTTTCAAATTTTTATACAAATGAAACACGTGGCACAAAATATCTTTCGCAAATCGCAGATATGGGTAAGACCACAAATCAAAAACTTGCAGAAATAATTGAGGATTGGAACGCAAAATATTCTGGATATGATAATTCAGGTAGTATAATTGTTGTACCACCAAATTTTGAACTTAAAGAATTAAAACTTAATCAAGCCGATGCACTGTTTTTAGAAACAGCAAGTTATTCTGAAAATGCAATCTTCGCACTTTTCGGAGTTCCAAAATATTTACAAGGTAGCGCAACACTTACCCAAAAGTACGAGGAGGCAAGTATGTATTTTAGAATTAATACCCTTGGTTCTCTTTTAAATATTATTACATCTGAATTAGAATTTAAATTACTTACACCAACAGAAAGAAGTGCTGGTGTTACAATTGAATTTGATGAGAATATATTAAGTAGTAGTAATATAACGGATAAAGCAAACGCCTTGAAGACCTTGTTTATGATGGGCGCAATTAGCCCTAATGAAGTTCGTACTGCTTTCAATATACAATCAATTGATAATGACAATATGAATAGCCCGTGGTTGCAATCCCAAAATGTACCTGTTCTAAATTATCAAGATTATAACGTTCCTAATGATAATAGCACAACCGTTGACGAAAACAACGGGAATAATAATAACAATGATAATAATAACACCGACAACGGTGAGAAACTTAATTAAGAATTATGATGAGATTAAAAAATATAAAAGAAGTAAGAAACTTCACGTTTACCAATGAGAAAATAACCCGTGCAAATATATTAACGGGCGAAACTAACCAAAGACAGATTAACGGTTATGCATCGGTATTTAATGAGCCAAGCAAACTAATTGCTGAAATTGATGACGATGGCACGATGCAAATGTTTTATGAAGTGCTAAAACCAAATGCATTTGATGATGTACTTAGAAGCGAAAACCTTGATGTTATCTATTGCATTGACCACGACCCTGCAAGATTAATTGCCAGAAGCAAGGCGAATACATTACAATTAACTGTTGATAATTATGGATTAAAGTTTAATGCATTATTGCCCAATACTTCTGTTGCTGGTGACCTTTACGAGAATATCAGGGCGAAAAACTACACGGAAAACAGTTTTTGTTTTACGGTTGACCCCGAAGACGAAGTTTGGGAAGAGGTTGATGGCGAGTTATACCGATATATCAACAAAGTAAGTGGTTTATATGATGTGTCCAGCGTTGTTAACCCTGCTTACAACGGTACTTCATTAAGTTTAAGAGGGAAAAATGAGTTAAAAAAACGTTCAGAAATTGAACAATCTGTTGAAAAAACAGAAGAAAAACAGGAAGAAAAACCTGTAGAACAGGTTAAAAATTCTTTGGATAATCTTGAACTCGAAATATTCTTAGCAAAAAATAATTAAAACATTAACGGAATTAATAAATGATAGTATTTATAATCAACCGTTAACGCCTTTTAACAATCAACTTGAAATTTGATTAGGTCGAAAAGACGGTTTAATAACCTAAAATTATTCAAAAAAGAATTAATGAAAGAATTAAAAAATAAAAGATCAGAATTGATTGCAAGTATGGAAGCCATCAAAACCGTTCTTGAAAAAGAAAATCGTTCTGCAATGAATGCAGAAGAAAAAACAAAGTTTGAAACTTTGAAAACAGAAATTACTGGTATCAATGAAAGAATTGAAGCCGAAAACTTTTTAGAAACTGAAAAAAGAGCAGAAGTTAAAAGTCATTTTCAAGTTGGCAATGACAGAAAAGAAAATCAATCATTCAACCTTGCCAAAGCATTCAGAGAATTCACAACTTCAAATGAAGTTACCGGATTTGAAAAAGAATATATGGAAAGCGAAGCCAAAAGAGAAGGTGTTGCACTTACTCGTGGACAACTTTATATTCCAGCATCAGTTTTAAAAGCACGTGCAGAACAACGTGCGCAAACGACCTCAAACTCATCTTCACAAGGTAGAGTTTTGCAAGGAACAAACTTATCATTCGTTCCAACTCCAATTCTTTACACGGCTTTAGGCGTTACTGTATATGACAATCTTGTTGGTGGGAAATTAGACCTTGTTAGTGCGGCAGATTTTTCTGTTTCATTCGGAACTGAAAATACAACTATCACGGATGTAAGTTACACCCCTGCAAAGGCAACCCTTACCCCACGTGCAGTTAATGCAACAGCATCATTTTCGCGTGAATTGTTGAATCAAACTAACCCTGAGATCATGAACCAGATTATGGATAAGTTTGCTTACACAATTGATAAAGCAATTGATAAAGAATTGTTTGCTCAACTTTCTGGTTTGACAGACAGTATTTCAGCAGTTACAACTTATGCAAATATTTTGAAACTTGAAGCGAGTATTAATGCAATACCATCTGCTTTCTTGTGTTCATTTGCCGGAAGAAATTATTGGAAGCAAAAAATTCGTCAAGCAAGCGCAACAGATTCTCATTTCGTTTGGGATGACCAAAATTTGGTTGCTGGTTACCAAGCACAAGCATCGCCACAAGTTCCAAAAGGAATGTCTATTTTAGGTGACTTTAGCGAGGCAGCCGTTGGTAAGTGGGCAGGATTGACTATCATCAATGACCCTTATTCTAACAAGCGTAACAATTTGGTTGACTTCTCAGTCATTCAAATGGCAGACGTGAAAATTGTTAATGCGGCAGCGTTTGCATCTTGCAAAGCTGGAAGTTCATACTTATAATATTTGCCTTAGTTTTTTTTTAAAAGGTTTGTCCATAAAAAGGCAAACCTTTTTTCTTTATCCAAGAAGAAAGTATTTATGTTAAAGAAAATAGAATGATAATAACGAAAACGAAAATCTACGATAATATTTTTCCAATTTCAGAATTAAAAGAAGATTTGAACATTGATGAAAGTGATTTAACATACAACGGACAACTAAAGAGATACTTAAGAAGTGCAATTGATATTGCGGAACAACATATTCAAGATGATATTGTTCAAAGCACTTGCGTACTTGAGGAAAATTCGTACTTAACTAATTTCGTTTACATCGACTATCCCATTTACACGACCAACGTAAAAGTTATTTCAATTCAAATTTCGTCTGGTTTTGGTTCTGGAAATACATTGACAACCTTAGACCCATCTGAATACGCTGTTGAAAAATTTAATAACTACACGAATATCAGATTTAAAAGTTCATTATGTGCAACAAGAATGTTGATTAACTATACATCAGGTATGCCAGTTATTCCCGAAAGTATTAAACGTGCAATTTATTTGAAAGTAGGAGAGATGTTTGACGTTGATCGGAATGGATACGTTGCAAATAGCCAGATGAAAACAAATTCTTTTGAACGAATGTTAAGTCCATTTGTAAATAATCTTTATTAATTCAAATTATAAGAATGCCAGCACAAACAGCAAGATTAACAGAAGAACTTGAATTACAGGAATTAATTTCAAGTGGGAATACTTATGGTGAAGCCATTGAAAGTTGGAAAACAATAAGAATTATTAAAGCAACTCAACAAACTCAAAAAGGTAAGTTGTATAATAATTCCTACGACCAATATGTAATGGATTATATAACATTTTATTGTCGTTACACACCATTTTTAAAAAAAGGAACAAGAATTTTGTACAAAGGTGAACCGTATAAAATATTTAATGTGAATTCGGTAACAAGAAATCAGGCTACAATTATTGACTTAATAACTTACACCTAATGGCAAATATTGATTACGAATTAAAAGGATTACCAGAAATTCAAAAACTCTTGGCACAATTACCAGCAGATATTAACAAGTCTATTCTAACCGATGTAATGTTAAAAACGGGTGGCATTGTAAAAAAAGAAATAGTTGGACGAATTCCAGAGGGAAATAACAATAAAAGAAGCGGTAATAAATTAACGACCAAAGTAAAAGTTGTTAAATCTGAAACAGGAGGTGCTTTAATCGGTTTTAAAAAATCTGGTTTTTATGCCCGTTTTCTCGAATTCGGAACTAAGGTAAGAAAGACTTTAGGGCGTGGTCGATACAAGGCAGGTGCAAATAGAGGTTCAATGACTTCTAAACCTTTTTTGCAAAGCGCACACGAAAGCGCAACCCCTAAAGCAGTTAGTTTTTTTAGCGAAAACTTTGCAAAACTTATAAATAATGCGATCAAAAAGCAGATAAAAAAAGTGAAATAAAAATGAATAAAGACCTTTTGAATAGCATTTATCAACAACTCCAATCTGGTGGAAGTGGTTACACTAAATCCGATATTTATTACGAGATTTTGCCCAATGAAGACCTGTTAAAAAAATATAGTATTGTATATACATTAGCGAACATCAACAACACTAATACTTTTGATACGGTTGAACTTGTTAAAGATTATCAACTTATGATACAAATTAATTCGCCAACTAGTCAACCAATTATAGATTCGATAGTATTTATAAAGAGTAAGATTAAAAATTTGACTAACGTAAACACTTCTATTGCCTATCTATCGGTTTTGGATGAAAATTTACAATATGATTTTGATTTGAAAATCTTTACTGGTTTTCTGAAATATATTATTCAGTACACCACCAATTAATAACCTTATTTTTCAAATGAAAAATATAAATGGCAGTAAAATTTATAGAAGCAAACAAAGGCTTTCTTGCACTTAACAAAAAACAAATAATGCAGTTAACTGATATTACAATCAACTATTCTACTGCAACAGACGAAGTTGCCGCCTTCGACAATAATTTTGTAAAATCTTATCTTCCAACTTGGACAAGTTGGACAGCAGATGCAACGTTTATTGCAGACGATACAGTTACAGGTTTTTTCACTGGAACAACTTCAAATCCAACTGGTTCAACTAATGGACTTTTAATTTTTGAACAAATTAAATTAAGAACAGCATTGACGATGGTCGCAAAAATTGATGCATCGAATTTTCAATCAGGTTCGGTTATCATTACCTCTTGTGATATAAAAGCACAGGCAGGTAAAATGATGACTGGTTCAATCAAATTGCAAGGTTCAGGCGCACTAGCAAAACTAACAGCGTAATAATTATTATTATAACCAGCAATTATATTTTTATGATTGCTGGTTTATCTTTTTTTAAATGCATTACATCGAATCCAAGCAACAACAATTACCAATAGTTATTGACTTCGCAGTCATTAAAATTATTTGTGCAAAACTCAATTTAAAAATCAGTGATTTTGAACAAATTGTTAACAACCCAACGAACACCGAAATATTATTTTTTGAGGCGTTGAAACGTGGTCATAAACTCGAAGGAAAAGAAATTCTTGTTAAAGAATCTGAATGTGAAGATATTTTATCAGAAAGTTATCCCGAATTTTTAAAGATTTTCAACGATGATATTTTGAAAATGTTCACCAGTAAAAAAAAATAACAGACAAGTCCGACAAGCCGATTAAAGAAGCAAAGGAGATAACCTATAATTATCTCCTTTCTTTATTTGTAACCCAATTTCATTATTCTATAACTGAATTTGATTTACTTACTCCTGTTCAAGCGTTTGAAATTCTTGCACTAAAGCGAGAAACAGAGATTAACAAATTTGAATTGTGGAGAAATGAAATGCGAAAACTTTCATTTTATATTATTAAATCTTCAATGGGCGACACGAGTCATATAGATTCCCCACGGGATTTATACCGTTTACAGATGGACGAAGTTTATGAAAAGCAGGAGGAAGAAAAATATAAGAATATCCAAATGGATGAAGATTTTAATAAATGGACTGAAAACTATTTGAGTAAACAATAATCAGAAAGTATTTATAAAGACCAATAAAATAACACTTGGTCTTTTAATAAATGTCAAATCTCGTAAGTTCTCTTTTATTTCAGATTGAAGCAAATACCGCTTCATTAACACAATCCTTAAACGAAACAAAAGGACACGTTAGCGAATTCAACGAATCACTTAATAAACTTAAAGAATTCGCAATTGAAGCGTTTGCCTTTGAGTCAATCAAAGAAGGTGCTGAAAAGGTTTTTGAATTCACGCAAGAAATAGGGGAGTTAACAGATAAGGTAAGCGAACTGTCAAGATACAGTGGTAAAGACCTAGTTGATTTAACAGCAAGTATAAAAGCAACGTCTGATACTTTCGGAACTGATTTCAACGAGACGTTAAAAACAACTAATACTCTAAGTAAAACAATGGGTATAAGTTTTAGCGAAGCCTCTAAACTTATTCAAGACGGTACTTCAATAAACCATATTAATGCAGTTGATTTTTTGGCAACTGTAAAAGAGTATTCACCACAGTTTAAAACGCTTGGTCTTGATGCAAGTCAATCCATTGCGTTAATAACGAACAGTTTAAAAAATGGATTAGGCACTAATGGTGCAGATGCGATTACCAAGGCACATAAAAATTTAGAAGAACTTTTGCCGACAGCAGTAGCCAGTTTAAAGGCAATTGGTATTAATGCAGATGCAATGAGACTTGCAATCGCTGAAGGTTCGTTGACCGAATTTCAAGCAATCCAACAAATTTCAATGAAGATGAAAGAGTTCGGTGATAACAGTCAGGAAGTAGGTAATGTATTGATAAATGTTTTTGGTAAGTCAGGAGTAAAAGCTGGTGCCCAATATATTGAAAGTCTTGCGACAATGAATTTGTCAACCGAGGATTTGGTAAAGAATATGGACGAGTCCGAAAAAGCAAATTATGACCTTGCCAAAGCCAACGAGGAACTAAATAAAATTTGGGTACAGATGTTTGGTAATGCATCTACACAATGGGCTAATATTAAAACGCAAATGACTGAAATTGCGGTTAAAACTTTAGTTGGAATAAAGGAAGGCACGATTGATATTATAAATTATTTTATTGACCTCTATAATAATTCAATTCTTTTTCGGGCAATCATTCAAGACGTGGTAATGGTGTTCAAAAATTTTTGGGAGGTTGTTAAAGTATTTGCAACAAATTTTATGGACGTTTTTAAGTCTGCTGGTGAATTAATAAAAGATGTATTTACAGGAAATTTTAAAGCCATTCCAACTCTTTTTGCGAGTACGATGAAAACATTAGCCCAAAATACATTGGAGTTTGGTAAAGCAGTTGGAAATAATTTTATTAGTGGAGTAAAAGCAACCTTAAGTACAAAAAAAATTTCATTGATAAATGAAAATGAAGTTCAAAAGGAAGGAGAGCAAGCGGGTAAAACGTTTGCATCTGCTTTTGATGATTCACTTACCAGTGATTCGGCATCAAAAGACAAATCTTCAAAAGGTGGAAAGGGCAAAGGAAAAAAAGGTGGTGATAATGGTCTTGGTTTGGATGTTGATTCTGGAATTGTTAAAAAACTCGCATCAGATTTTTTGCATTTAAAAACAAGTATTGCTGGTGCGGTACAACAGGCGCAGTATATGCCAACTACTTTGCAAGCGATCGGTGATACATTCTCAAAAAATATAAGCAAGACTGCTTACCCTGCAATGATGCAATTAGGTGATTCAATTGGTCAAACCTCAGTTGAGGGAAAAACGGCATTGCAATCACTTGGGGATTCGGTAGAAAATACAGCAAAAAGCGTATTGAAATCTGCCTTAATTCAGGCAATGGCAGAAAATATAGCAAGTAATAGTGATTATCCTTATCCTCTTGATATACTTATGATCGGACTAGGGGCGGCAAGTATTAGTGCGTTGTTCTCAGCCATTCCAAGTTTTGCAACTGGTGGTGTTTCAGAAGGTGGTATGAGTTTAGTAGGTGAACAAGGAGCAGAATTAGTTGATTTACCAGCAGGAAGCAGAATACATAATCATGGCGATACAATGAAAATGTTTTCTGGTGGTGGTAATAAATTACAAGTTCAAGTTGTTGGAATGGTTAGAGGCGAAGATATTTATTATTCGCAGAAAGAAGTAGTAAGACGTAGAGGTTTATCAAATTAAAAAATGGCATTCGGAACAAAATATTATTCATATATCGAAGATTTTTCTGGCAACACGTTTGTTGTCAATTTGAAAAAATATGGTTATTTAGCAACACAATATCAGATAACATCTTATGACCTTTCACCACTTACAATAAATTACAGAGGTAGCAAGAGCCAAGCGGATGAATCTGTTTTTGGTTCGGATGTTATTTTTAATTTTTACGTTGATGAAGAAGCAGGGCAAAATTTTGATGAAATACTTACAGCAGATTACAATACTTGGCAATTAGAAATTAGCGGTAATACTGGTTTTTATTGGATTGGTTTTGTCAAACCTGAAAACACCACCAGACCACTTTTAATAAAAAAATATTTCCTTCAATTGGGAGCAAGTGACGGTTTAGCGGATTTAAAAAATTATAATTATAAAGTTGCCGATCAACAAACGGGATTCACTTCGATTATCCAAGCGATAAAAACGCAATTGGATTTAACAGGAATTTCTTTACCAATACGCGCTCAAAACAACACTTTAGAACAACAACTAACAGGAACATCCGTTCAAACTTTAGATATATTCCAAAATATTTTTATTCGACAAAATAATTTTTTAACCGTTACTTCAACTGGAATTACTTCAAACACCGATGCATACACCGCACTTCAAGAAATTTTAGAACCTCATAATTGTATTCTCAGCCAGATAAACGGTTATTGGACGATAACTAATAAAATAGAGGTTGATAGTTTTATGAAAAACTATTCAACAGATTTGTCAACGGTCACCAGCAGTGCATTCAATCGTGCTAAACAATTAAAAACATTTTACCAAGATTCGGACGAACTTAGTTTTATTGCACCGACTAAAATATTTACGTTAACAGTTGACGACCAAAACGTAACTGGAAAGACCGCAAATTTTCTTTATAATCCTTTAATTAATTCTAATTGGATTAACGGAACTTCAACCGCTGGATTTTCATCTTTTTCGTGGACGGGTAACACGTTGATTAATGTGAGCGAAGGAAGCACCCCGAATGATACAAAAAATATGCATACTGTTTTTTATGCAAAAACAGATAGTAGCACAACAGGTAATACTTTTAATATTGTTGTTGTACTTGAAGTTAACGCAACATTTACAAGTGGAACATTATTACCAGCAGTTAAATTTATAATTACAACACCTTCTGGTGGAACGCACAGCGATACAGCCCAAAATATTTATTCAGGCGGTACTTATATTACATATAAAAATCAAACCAATTTAAAATTTGATGAAACTGGTTTTTTTGATTTGATTCTTGAATTCATCCCAAATGGTGTGGTAAACTATTCGAGTTTAAATTATAAAATAAAATACATTTCAATTTATCCAACTTTCAAAAATCAAGATACAATTGCAACTAATCAAGGTTATGGGATAACAGGCACAACAGGTATTGCTAAACAAGATCAAACAATTTATTTTTCAGACGGGAATTACCCAAGCGAAACGGCTATAATGTTGGCGTACCACAAGGGACAAACAAGTCAATGGACGTCTTACCCATTTCCAAATAATATTTTTGCAGACCCGTTATTTTCGATGAGTGGTAATACTTGGTATCAATCTAATTATTGGTTTGGTAACACACCTTGGGCATCAAATTATCCATCATCAGACGAAATTGTTGCAAACGGGTTTTACAACACTTATGTAGTTCAACAAACAAAATATTTTAGAGAAGGAACGTATAACGTTTTGGTTTACGCAAAAAATAGTTCTGGTGTTGTCGGTGGTGTTAATCCAAATGTAACCCTTGAAGTTAGTGCGATTGTAGCAAATGGTTCACCTGTTGCCCTTGCAACTGCTAACCTTACTAGTAATGGATTTTATGAAACAATAGCCCTAGGTTTTACTTTAACCACACCAGCACAATTAGGTTTTAGAATGTATCGTTTTGGTGGTGGTACTGATTTAAACGTTGGTATAAATGAGATTTTTATAAACGCATATAATGCACCTGATTTTGAAAGACCATTACCAAATTTTTATTTATACAATAAATTAAGAAAAAATTCAATTACTAAAAAGTTTGTAAAGATTACGGCAAAAACAAATCAGTTATTTTTTAATAACATTGTTTTTTTTGAAAACGGGGATTTATACGAGATAAGTGACTATAGTTATGATGTTCTAAATTGTGCTGTTGCTGTTCAATTGTCACAGTTAATTAACGTTTATGTACTACCAAGTGCAACTGGTAACACCACTACCATTAACGGTAGTTTAATTCCAACAACGACAACGACCAGCACCAGTACGACTACCACGACAACAACAACGACCACCACGACAACAACGACAACAACGACAACGGTAGCACCTAACACGTTTGGTGTTACAGGAACACCTTTTGTTTCCAGCAACTCTAACACTGCTAATGTATATTATGGAGGACTTGTTCAAGTTTCACCACCTAATCCAATTAGTGCTGGAAGTAGCACAAATCAATTGAGTATGCCTTCGAGTATTGCAGGTGCGACAACCAATATTACTTTTACATTAAGTGGAAGCGCACCAATGACCGCTTCAGTAGGTGCTTTGTATTTGTATTGCACGACCAACAGCACAAGTTATTACGCATCAGTTCTTAACAACACAAGTGATTTTGTTACCGTTTACTTTACAATCCCATCTGGTGGTGGTCGAAATTTCAATTTGAATGGAAGTATGAGTTTTAGCGGTGGTTAATAATAATTTTAAATAAAACGCTTTATCCTTTTTGAAATACATTTGTTGTCAACCTAATTCTGATTATTATATCTGGCAAGTACAAGTACTTTTGAATAATTTAAAAAAATGGAATGTTGAACAAGATGCAATAATTATTTTCTCATTTGATGGTGAGCCTAATAAAAGAGTATTTGAAGTTTTCAAAAATAGCAGGGCAAACTTTTATTTTTTTCCAGATGAACGGATTAACAAGTCTTACATTTCATCAATTAGACCGCACATTTTAAAATCTTTTTTTCAGTCGGTTAAAATATTTGATGATGTATTATACATTGATTGTGATATTATTTTTACAAGAAAACCTGATTTGAATATTTGCGAAAACAAAATACTGGTAAGTGATTGCCACAGTTATTTATTCTCGCAATACATAACAAGCAAAGGCGAAGGTCTATTAAGTGAAATGTGTGAGGTAATTGGGATTAATCCGAATACGGTTATTTCAAATGATTCAAATTGTGGTGGTGCGCAATATTTAATACCAAGGAAAATTGTTCAAAAACTTGATTTTGATTTTTGGGATAAAGTCGAAAAAGATAGTACTAATCTTTTTAGGGTAATGAACGAGACAGCTCACAAATATAACCCTCAGCACCCTATTCAAAGTTGGTGTGCAGATATGTGGGCGATACTTTGGAACTTCTGGTTATCAAATATTGAAACTTCAATAAGTAAAGAATTATCTTTTTCTTGGGCAACCGATCCGATTTCTTTTTATAATAAACATTTAATTTATCATAATGCTGGTGCGACAGCAGACAGAACGGATTTATTCTATAAAGCAGATTTTATAAGCAAAGACCCATTCAATGCAGACCATTCAAATGTAAGTGCTGAACTATGTTCATATAATTACGTTCAAGAAATTTTAGAAACTGCAAAAACTATCATGAATTGAAAGTATTTATAGGTGTAAAACTTATAAATAATGCCTTCAATAAATATAAACGCAACGGTTACCGTTGACTTAATCACTAAAGCAACCGATCTGCTTTCATTCCCTTTTCAGGTGCTTGACGATAATTCAAACGCTGTTAATTTTTCGGGTTATACTGGTGCTAAAATGACGGTCAAAGACAATGAACTTCTTAACGAAATAATTTCATTCAGTTCAACTGGTTCAACATTTTCTGGAAATACCTATTCAATTGATATTTCAAATAGAAATGTTGGTGCGTTCACGATTAACTGTAATTCATTGGCAATACAAGCAGATGAATATCAATATGATTTTCAAATTTATAACGGTAACGGAGCAAAGACAACGATTATGCAGGGTAAGTTTATTGTAATGGATTCTATAACAAATTAAAAAAATGGCATACCAAATATTATTCAACGGCACGGTTTATAAAAATACAAACTACAATCAGGATTATTCAATAGTCACGAATAACGGCTATCAAGTTGTGCCTGTTATTGATCTTTCAAAATATTTGCAAATACGAAATATTATAGCTGGTTCAAATGTAACTGTTGATTATAGTTCGACAGGCGTTACTATTAATTCAACTGGTGGTGGTGGCGGAACAATAACAGGAGCAACAAATGGTTTATCATTGATCGGTAAAAATGTTGGTCTAGGTGGAAATTTAACTGGTAATACAACAATAAACACAACGGACAATGCAATAACTAAATTGACATTGAATACTCCATTAACTTTATCAAAAACGATTACTGGTAATACTGGTTATTTTAAACCACAATATCTCAACATCACTGACTACTCAACAACTACTTATGGTTCTCAGTTATATAATAATATAAATGTTGGTGTTAAACCAAGATCAAATAATTTTATTTTTTATCAGAATGTTCAACCTGATAATGGAAGTTCTGCAATTGATTTGATGGTATTAGGTTCGGATGGAAATAACAACAATGTTATTAACTCTGAAATATATTTAATAACGAGTGATATTCTAAATAGTTTTTTTAGTGGAACATCTTTTAATCATACAAGTGCTAATTATAGTGGTGATACAATACCACAATATATTTACAATGCTGTATTATTACATTCAAATGATGTATGGTATATTTTTAATGATGGTTTAATTTTTGGTATTGGACATTTTAATATTTCTTTAAAAGGAAATACTTTATATACAAATTCATCAGGTAATTATACTGGAAGTACTATTACTAGTGTTACTTATGTTTCTGAAATATTTTTAAGTGATGATGGAATAAGTGTTGGTTTTGGTACTGTTGGTACTAACATTTTTAATACAACAAAAAAAGGTAACGTCTATTATAGTTCAAGTTCGGGGAATTACACAGGAACAACAATGCCAACAGGTTCTATTTCATCAGGTATTATTTCAAATGGATTTTTATATTTGACTTTTCAATCTGGTCTTAGTTCTAACCTAGGAATTTGGAAATTAAATTTAAGTAATCATGGTGCAATAAAAATAACAACAACGTCTGCAAATTATAGTGGTAATGCTTTACCTAGTAACGTAACTGGTAAGGTTGTTTTGGTTGGAAGTGATCTGTGGTTTATAACTGGAAGTGGTTTATGGAAATATATTTATTCGACCAATACAGGAACAGCATTCACAAATATATCTACCAATTATAGTGGTGATAAATTTACATCGACATTGAGTTATAGTAGTAAAATGATTTACAACGTAACAAAAAGTTCATTAGCATTTTATGATACTGTTAGTAATACACCTACTAATCTTTTTGAATTCAATACTAGCACATTGGTTTCAACTAAATCAGTATTAGTTAATTACAATTCATTGGGACAATATTCATCGTTGCTTAAATATTATAGTGATGATTTATTGGCAATATCAGATACTTCTGGTTTAATTTTTAATGGTAGTGTTTATATAACAACGATACCTTATATAACAAATTATTATTCTGGTTTTGTACAATTACAATTAAATTCAAATTATATTGTACCACAAGTAAAATTTAGCACAACCCAAACCAATGGTTCGATTTCAAGCGATGCTCAACCAACCGATTATAATTCTAATACATTAGTGAATAAAATTTATTTGGATACATATTTGAATTTTGGAACTGCATTCACAATTTCAAATTTATTTGGTTTAAAAAACATTAAATTAAGTACTGCGATTACAACAGGTTTAACAGCAAATATTTATAATGATGTTAAATTAAAAATTGCTGGTTATGGGATTTATATTAAAGAAGGTACTAACGCAACATCGGGTTCAATTACATTGAGTGGTGGTACTGCTGTTGTAACCACGACCAAAGTAACTGCTAATTCAAGAATTCAATTAACGTCTCAAGGTGGTGGGACAAATCACGGTGCACAATATATTAGTGCAAGAACAGTAGGAAGTAGTTTTACAATAACTTCAACAAATGCAAGTGATACCGATAAAATTGCTTGGTTTTTAATTGAACCATCATAATAATAATTTAATTTTTTCAAAAAATGTACAAATCAATTTTTTTAACTGCACTAATTACCACCTCGACAATAATTTTCATCAATACAGTTTTGGGTACTTTAATTTTGGCGTTGACTGCCGGATATTGGGTACTTAAAGTAATTGGGCAAGTGCGCAGAAATAAAAAAGAAAATGCTTAATAATAATAATATTACTCAATTAAAGACCACAATCTTAGGATGCATTTTTATTATTGCAAGTTTTGCACTTCAATATTTTCTTTTCAAGCAACAGGATTATAGCACTAATTATGTACTTATCGGATTGTTTGCCGTTGGCATTGTATTAATACTTTTGCCAGATACTTTTTTAACAGCATTAAAAAATGCTATCGGGTTGGGATTGGATTATTTGAAAAAGATTTGGTAATCAAGATTTAATAGGAGTTATTTTTTCCATAACTTCTCTTTTCTGCTGGTAAGTTACATTCCTGTAATGTTTGGACGAACCCCGACCGATTTCACGACCAGTATAGGCAGTTGCATCGACTTCATTAACACCAGCAATATTTAATACCTGTTCGAATGAACGTCTTGCAAAGTAACTTGTAAATTCAACATTCACATTGGTAACTGTTTTCTTGATTTTACCGTCAAACTGTTCGTACTTAATTATTTTGCGGTCAAATAATTTCTTTCCAATAAATTTTAAAATCTTTGAATACGAATCATAATCCATTTTCATTTTCTCGAAATCAAAATTGTATTTTTTTAATATCAATTCTGAATAACTGCAAATTGGATTTTCATTAGTTTCACCTGTTGCCTTTGAAATGAGATAACTTACTTTTTTCCCACCGTAACCATCATCAAGAATGTTAATTTCATATTGCAATAATTCTTTATCAGAGCGCAAACCACCAAAGTAAAATTGACAAATAAATAAATCTCTTGCCTGAGATAATTGTTTCTTACTGTATTCTTTGAGGTCTTTAAAATCGTAGAAAAATAGTTTGTCGATTTCAGGTTTGGTAAGATAGAATTCAACCTTTGTATCTTGCTTTACATTTTCGAGATTATAATTAGCATAATCTATTTTTTTGATGTTGAAAGTAGTTGGTAAGTGTTCTTGAATCATCAACCACGAAAAAACCTCTTTGGTGTTCTTTACGAACTTCTGTAAACCAACATCATTATATTTTGCAAGTTCACCTTTGAATTGGTTTGCATCATAACTAAATGGATTGAAATTTTTGCCGTGTGAAGTTGAATAACCGTTTTCTTTCATAAATGATATGAAATCATCGACCCATTGATAATTGAAATCTTTAACCAGTTCTTTGGGTTGCGCGCGACTACGATAATCGAATAATCTTTTTACCAAACTTTTCCAGTTCTTACTAAATCCTTTGAATTTTGTTTTCTTCAAGAAAAGGATTTGCCCTACAACGTTAAAAATGTTTTTATTATCGTAATCATTTGACTCGTATATTTCCAAAGGTGACCTTTCTTTTTTCTTTTGGAGATTGAACTTATCAGAATAATCAAGAATGTGCTTGTAACCGATTAATTGAGTATCATCTTTAACATTACCACCAGTTTTTTTGAAATTATCAACCTCTTTTTTGGAAAGACTGATATATTCTTTAACTATGGTATTAGTCAACGTATTTTTTCCTTTGGAATAGTAATTGCGCTGGTCTTTTAAAAATTCATTTGCTTCATTTTCAACCCGTGGGTACTTTCTTTTTATATCGGCAATTTTTTTAAATAACAGCAAATCTGAAATCTGTGGGTAATATTCCCTCACAAATTCAATGCCTTCAAAATCAATAGAATCTTTTCCAAAATATTTATCAATTCTATCATCAGATATTATTGCCATTAAAAAACTTTCGGTAATGCTGTTTTTTAATTTTTCGGTGTTCAACATTGGTAAACCTTTATTGGTAAAGAAGTCGTGAATTTGCCGTTTCATTGGATTAAAAATTGATTCAAATTCCTTTTCAATGAACGACTCGTAAACGGGTAACGTAATATGTTTTACCCTTTGATTTTTGTTTTTTTCTTGCAACCCGATATGTTGTTCAATTCCTTCACGGTTTACTTCTGTTGGGTTCTGGTCTATGTATGCTTTGATATTAATACATAGTAAAGCAATGTGTGAATTAAAATTATCAATTTTATCTTTTGGGAAACCACCAGTAATTGAATGCTCATCAACATTCCAGTATCTTTTTTCGACCTTAATTCGTTCATCTTTAAAATATATACCTATATCAATGGGTTTATCTTTGGTGTTTGTAATCTTAATATTTAAATAATGCAACTTAGAAGTTGAACCAGTTTTAACCCCCAAGTAGGGGTAAATGGTGAACAGTTTTGACCGTTGTGTTTTTGCCATAATCTTAGGAATGAGTTATAACATATTTTTATGTTATAAAGTTATAACATAAAATGGCAAAATCTTATAACATAAACTCTAAAACTGCGAAATAAGGCTGAAAACGGCATATATACGACTCCCCTACGGGCTACAATCATCACCCAACCTATTGTTGACCAATTGGTTGGGTTCTTAACTCTAAAGATATTTTTCCCAATACCACCCTTTGCTAAATACAGCCTTGGAATTGCCTTTTTCTCAGATTTGTTTTGCAAAATAAATGTGAATTCCTTATGCGCTGATCGCACTTAGCGGATCGGTAATTGTGTATTTGATCATTGTGTGGTGATGAGCTGGGTAATTTGTAAATTGAAATTTGAGTTTGCACTGAAAGTCAATTAACAAAGTGGCTTGGTGCAGGCTCGATATTACACTTACCGGAGGATAGTATTATTTCGAAAGAAGTACAAGGTCAATTTTGGGAGTATTTCGCTTTTACGATGGTCTGTTTGGTTCGTATCCGTGAAATTTCTTTGACCAATGGTTTTTATAGACAAGGTTATCCAACCTATTATGTCATCTGGAATCAGAATTTCACAAATCAGATAAGCATTCTACGGAAGTAATCTTCGGATTTAGATTAATTTCAATAAAAGAAAATCCCCCAAAGTCCTGGACCCCGGGGGATAATCTTGTCTATAGTTGGCTTTAATCTGATACTAAAGTACTCGGAAAAAGATTACCTTGAAATTCAAGCCAGTCAAAATTACTTTCCAGCTGTTGAATTGCTGATTTTATCGCTGAATTGTATTCAAAGTGTCTTTTTGAGTAGTATCCTTACCCAAATATTGCTTTTTTAAGCGCTCTATTAATTGAGGCTTTGAGCCAGGGAAAGTAGTTCGTTTGCTGATGTCGTAGCTCGCGTATAGCAGCAATATTAAAAACACAATTGAAAGAATGGCGAATAGCTTTTTGGAACGGCTCATTGACAAGCAAAGGTAACCAGACCGAAGCGGTTTTGAAACCTCGAAGCACTTTAAGTAATATTGAGGTTCAATTTTATGCAATACCGCTTCCCTAACGATTTTTTATTTGGCACTAGCACGGCATCCGCCCAAATCGAGTCCGCTTTTGAGCACGACTGGCAGGGAATGAAGTCAAAAGATGGATATGTGTTTGATCGCACGACTGACCACGAACTTCGTTTTAAAGAAGATGCGGAAATAATCGCTTCTCTGGCGCCTTGTTACCGCATGGGGCCAATGTGGAGTAAATTACAACGAAGCCCAATGGCTGAATTGGACATCAAAGCCGTCAGCGAATACAAGCTTTTTCTTGAGGATCTTCGACTTCGCAAGGTAAAGATCATGATGGTACTGCATCATTTTACCAACCCGCTCTGGTTTGCTAAACTGAATGGCTGGGAAAAAGAAGAAAACATTAAACTCTGGGTTGACTTTGCTAAAAAAGCAGTGGATGCCTTTGGTGAATATGTCAGTCATTGGAACACCTTCAATGAGCCAAATGTTTATGCCAGCAATGGATGGATTACAGGTTTCTTCCCTCCTTTCAAAAATAACCCCGTCAAAGCCGCCATGGCGGTAAAAAATATGGGACGGGCTCATGATGAAATGTACACGTACATAAAACAAAAATATCCAAACCAACCTGTTGGCATATCCCATAACACCATTGTGCTTTCTGCTGAGAATATGTTGGGCTGGGTTCCTGCTCGCCTAAGCGATTGGTGGTTTATGGAATGGATACCCAAACATTTTGAAAATGTTGACTTTTTTGGGATGAGTTATTATGCCCGTATACCACACGACCCCATGCCCATCACGTATATCGACACGCCTGACAAAATGAAGCAACTGGGTCGCCCTCATGACGACATGTGGGAATATCACCCGGAAGGGCTGCGCACCTGCATCGACCGCTATTGGAAAAAATATAAAAAACCAATCATCATCACGGAGAATGGCGTCTGCGATGAAAGTGATTCGCTTCGCCAAAAGGCAATTATTGATTATGCCAAAATCTTGCACCAGGCGCTCCAAGATGGTATTGACATTCGCGGATATTTTTGGTGGAGCACCTGGGATAATTTTGAATGGCATCTCGGTCCAACCAGAAAATTTGGTTTATATGAATGCGATCTTGAAACGAAAGATCGAAAACCTCGACCAAGTGCTGAAATATTCAAGAAGTTAGCGCACTTCAAAATGATTGAAGAAGTGGAAGAAGTGGAGACAGAAATTAGACTATAACCTTCAATCCTTCAACACCCTCATCTCTACTCTGCGATTGAGTGCGCTGGCAGCTTCGGTATTTTCATTTGACAACGGCTGTGTGCCTCCAAAGGCCTTGGTATGAATTCGATTTTTGCCTATCCGCTTTTCCACAAGGTATTTCTTCACCGCATCAACACGTTGTTGCGAAAGCTTGAGGTTGGCAGTTGCGTTGCCTTGATTATCGGTATGCCCTTCCAATTGAATTTCCATTTTCGTGTCCGCCTTCATCATGGCCACCAATTCATCAAGTTCTGTGAATGATTCAGGTTTGACTACCGCACGCCCCATATCAAAAATCAGGTGGTTGAGTCGAATGGTCTGATCGGTAGGTGTCAATTCAATATCGTGGACAATAGATTTGTTGACTGATTCTTTTGGGTCAACAATTACCGTCCGCGGAATAAATCCAGAAGCACTTGCTGTAATTTGGTATTTTGATGAACCAAAGATGGAAAAGGAAAAAGTGCTATCGTTGAATGTCTCAGTCAAACTTCCGGTAGGATAGCTTTTGTAAACAATTTTTGAATAGATGCCTTTAGCTGAAATTGCTTGTTTTACTTTACCCTGAACGACTATCTCATCGCTCTGGCAAAAACCAATGACTGAGAAAAGTGAGTACACTACAATCAAATATAATCTCATTGTTGAAATTTAAAATATACAACTAACAAACTTAAGAGTTTTCACTTGCTAATTTGCAGTGGAGCAATCAGAGGAAAGCTTACACAATAAAAGTAACTCTTTTCCTTCAGCGTCTGTTAGTAATACCAGTCTATTCCTTGCAGTAAAATAACCAAACCGCAATCTTTGTTGGAGATAATAGGTTTTGCCAGGCTCAAGAACAAGCTCAAGACCGCTCTTGTTCTCTGTGATCCCATAAAATGTATGCTTTTTGGGCTCTTGAAACGTGTACAAGTATCTCAAGCCACCGATGCTACCCAGATAATTGTTGTCACAAATGATCGTACCTCGCAAACCAGAACCAAATCCACCTGTTCGGAATACGTAAACCAGTGCATTATTATCAGTCGGATTAAGTTTTTTTGCTTTGAGGTCAAGTTCAACTGGGGCTTTCTGAACTACGCATGCCCCTAGCAAAAAAGCGATAAGAACGAACGCTGTTTTCATAGCACTTTGTCTGTTATTATAAAACGAAAGAAAAATTCGTTTGTTTCAATTTGAATTGGCTTCCAAGTACAATTGAACAGCATCTTTTAAGTTTTCGAAGGCAAGATGCGGGGTCTTTCCATGGGTGTGGCAACCCGAAAGCTCCGGACACCAAGCATGATACTCAGAGCCGTCTTTTTCAATCGCAAAGGTAAATGGCAGTTTATTCTGTGATTCCATTCTTAAAATTACCACAATTTAAGTATACATCACAATTCCAACTCTACCGTCTCTCCAGCCGAAAACCCTTCTTCGTCTTTTCTTATTTTCTCTTCTCCCTCGCTATCTTTTTCTTTTTCCCCGAAGATGTTTGCTTGTTTTGGCTCTTTTGGTTTTGGCGACTTTGGTTTTGGCGGCTGCCCGTTGACGAGCGGCTGGTTTTGCTTTTCCTGCTTTGTTTCGAAGAGGTTTGCTTGTTCGCCTTCCACTGGTTCTTCCCACCTGTCCTGCGGAGCCTCTGTGAAGGAGGATTTTTTTTTTGACGGTTGAGAACTTTTATCGGTTTCAACAGTCGTAATTTCGTCTTCACCCTCCTCAAAGCCCGTGTCTTCCGGTTCCTCCACCGGCTTTACCTTTGTCACCTTATGTTGCGAGAGTCGGTTGCCCAATGCTTTCCAACCTTTCACATCAATAATTTCTTCAAGGTTCACCACTTCGGTTTCCTTTTCCTTCCCTTTTCCTTTTATGAGTTCAATTTCTATTTCAGGATTATCAGAAGTAGTGACAAACTCTAATCGCGAGCCAATGCCCGTGATAAAATTAAATTCTTTGTCCAAAGTATTGGTTTCAATTTGAAAACGCTTCACAAAATGTTGCTTGCTCTCACCATCCCAATACAAGGCTGAGATGACTTTCTTTGGATTAAATTTTTCGATCAGAATCGTCTTGTTTTCCGGCTCGAAACGATTCGTTAACTCAAAATTGGTAATCCTATAATTTCCTGATTTGGTGATTGAAAGCATCTGGTCATCGCCATCAAACTTGCCAACATGCCATCCGCGTTTATCTTTATTCAGGCGTCCGCTTGCTTCATCAAACCACAATTCAAGTCCCGTAAGTGTTGATCCTTTGGCTTCTTTGAAATCCACTTTCCGGACTGGATATTTCGTAATTGTATTTCCTCTTGCTCCACGACCTTTGACTTCCATTTCCGAGAAATCAAAATCAAAAATCTTTTTTCGTGCTGTACTGCTTTGGCTCAACTTCACTTCCACAACCTCGGCTTCGCCATTGGGATTGGCACTTAGATAATGAACTTTACTGTTAGGATTTCCTTGATCGAGATTGTATTCCTTATCGCGAATGATGGCGGGCATGGCAAAGCGTTTCGCAAAAGTTTTTCCGCTCTTACCATCACTATAAATCAAATTATACACCATGCGCTCATCACCCTTTTTCCAAATACCCACGTGCAAAATATCTTTTCCCATAAATACTTTTTCACTGATACGACTTACCTTCACTTTACCATCTCTACGAATGGCAATCACGTCATCCAGTTCAGAACAGTCCGCAATAAATTCGTCTTTTTTCAAACCCCAACCAATAAATCCGTCTTCACGGTTTACATACAATTTTTGATTGTTGGCAATTACTTCGGTGGCCGTAACCGATTGGAAGCTCTTGATTTCCGTTTTGCGCTCACGGCCTTTGCCGTATTTATCCAAAAGGTTTTGGTAGTAGGCGATGGCATACTCGGTCAAATGTTTGAGGTGATGCAGTACCTCTTTTAACTCTTTCTCCAGGTCGCGCATCAGGTCATCGGCCTTGAACGAATCGTATTTAGAAATGCGCTTGATACGAATTTCTAACAATCGGAGTATATCGTCTCTCGTAATTTCACGATAGAATTGCTTTTTATAAGGTTTAAGGCCTTTGTCTGTCGTGCTGATAACATCCTCAAAAGTTTCACACTCTTCAATGTCGCGGTAAATTCTTTTCTCAATGAAAATCTTTTCGAGTGAAGAGAAAAGAATCTTCTCCATCAACTCCCCTTTTCTTATTTCCAGTTCGCGCTTCAACAACACCAACGTATTTTCGGTATTGACTTTAAGGATTTCATTCACTTTCATGAACATCGGCTTATCGCCAACGATCACACAGGCATTTGGTGAAATCGAGACTTCGCAGTCGGTGAACGCATACAAGGCATCAATGGCAATCTCCGGAGAAATACCTGGTTGCAGATTAACAAGAATCTCCACATCCCTGGCTGTGTTATCGACTACTTGCTTCACTTTGATCTTTCCTTTCTCGCTTGCCTTTACGATGGACTCCATCACCGAAGTTGTGGTCGTGCCAAAAGGAATGTCTTTAATGGCCACCGTTTTTTTGTCCACAATCTCTACCCGCGCCCTTACCTTAATTTTTCCACCGCGATATCCCTGGTCGTATTCAGAAAAATCAGCGATGCCTCCAGTTGGGAAATCTGGATAAATTTTCGGGCTCTTTCCTCTCAATACATCAATCGATGCTTTGATCAATTCACAAAAGTTGTGCGGCAATATCTTTGTTGACAAACCAACGGCAATGCCCTCCACTCCTTGCGCCAAAAGCAATGGGAATTTTACAGGAAGGGTTACAGGTTCTTTTTTTCTTCCATCATACGAAAGTTGCCATTCGGTAGTTTGTGGATTATAAACTACATCCAAGGCAAACTTAGACGGACGTACCTCAATGTAGCGAGGTGCTGCTGCCGGATCGCCTGTTCGTACATCGCCCCAGTTTCCTTGCGTATCGAACACAATTTCTTTTTGACCGAGATTTACGGTGGCTTCACCAATGGCCGCATCTCCATGCGGATGATACTGCATCGTACTTCCGATCACGTTTGCCACTTTATTAAAGCGGCCATCGTCCATCTCTTTGAGCGCGTGCATGATCCTGCGTTGCACCGGTTTGAAGCCGTCCTCTATACGTGGAACAGCGCGCTCCATGATCACATACGAAGCATAGTCGAGAAACCAGTTTTCATACATCCCATCAATGGCGATGGAGTGAACGACTCCGTCTTCTCCTTTTATTTTATTTTCTTTCAATTTCTTTTTGCTCATTTTCGAGAATTATCTGCCAATAAGATTATTAATGATCACAAAATACAGGATGCCAAAAATTACCGAGATCAAGTTTCCCAATACGAAGAAGTCATTCGAAACCTTGTCCTCAGCATCTCTGATACGGGTAGCTATTTTTAAAGCGCCCAACAGCGTAAGCGCAGAAGTGAGATTAAAATAAAGAACCAGGACTACAAAAGCCCTTTCAATGAGGCCTTTCAAAATACTTGTTCTTGAAATTTTATCACGATTAGCCTTACCTATAAATCTACTCACCAAGTGAAAAACCAAATGAACGATAAATTCACCTAGAAGGATGATTCCTGAAATTTTGAATAAAACAATCAACTCCATTTTAATTTTGGGTTAACTAATAACAAAATCAGTTTTCGGATAGAAAAATACTCATCGATCAATAACGAGCGCTTCCTTCTCCATATTACTGTCGGATCCTTCTTAACAAGTTTAGCGACTTCCCGATAATCAGGGTTATGCAATAGTTCAATCACAACTTTTCTTTGAGCCACAGTCCATCTGTCAACAATTCCCTGAAACACAAAAAAACCATAATTAAGCTTATCTGAAAGCAATTGGTCTTTCAGTAAAATTCTAAATCGATCTTTTGTCGATTTTAATTCCGATAATCCTTTTCGGGCTTGCGTAAGACCAGGGCCAAGCATTTGATGCGAACTGGATCGATTTATCTTTGTTTCAATTTCCCCTTCGTAAATAATATACCTCAACTTAAAAGGGCTCTTAGATCGCAGAATATGATATTCAAAGTCCAATAAAATTTTAACAGCACCAAAAGCATTTCTTGCTACACCTTGAAACTCATCTCCAAGCGTTATGGTCAGAGGGGAAATGATATGTTCTTTACAAATTGAATTGATGTTCCCTACCGCTTCCTTAAACTTAGTCATGAGAGGGTTTCCCTTCTTTTTTGAGCTCTCGATAATGTCCGCCATTATAATTATAGACATAATATTCAATTGCAGAAAAAATGCAATAAGGCAAATATTGCAGAAAAAATGCAATAAGGCAAATATTGCAGAAAAAATGCAATATAAATCATGATGCCTCAGCTATTTCGTTTTCTTCAAGTGATTCAACTTTATCCAATTCAATCCGCAGGTTATCAATAATAAATTCCTGGCGGTCAGGTGTATTTTTACCCATATAAAATTCGAGGGTTTTAATAAGGTGTTTTTCCTTATCGATCAGCACGGGCTGCAGGCGAATGTTTTCGCCAATGAATGTTCCAAATTCCTCAGGTGAAATCTCGCCCAATCCTTTGAAGCGTGTGATCTCCGGTTTGCTCCCCAATTTGTTAACTGCGGCCTGCCGCTCTTCCTCACTGTAACAATAGATCGTTTCCTTTTTGTTACGTACCCGAAACAAAGGGGTGTCCAAAATATAAACATGACCTGCCTTTACCAGGTCGGGAAAGAATTGCAAAAAGAAAGTCATCAATAACAACCGGATGTGCATACCATCCACATCGGCATCCGTAGCTACAATTACTTTATTGTAACGCAATCCGTCCAGCCCATCTTCAATATTCAACGCATGTTGAAGTAAATTGAACTCTTCATTTTCATACACCACTTTTTTTGTAAGGCCAAAACAATTGAGGGGCTTTCCGCGTAAGCTGAAAACCGCTTGCGTTTCCACATCGCGCGATTTGGTAATCGAGCCGCTGGCCGAATCGCCTTCGGTGATGAAAATAACGGATTCAGTCCCTTTTTCCCCTTTTGTGTCATCAAAATGAAAACGACAGTCGCGCAATTTCTTGTTGTGCAGATTTGCTTTCTTAGCGCGCTCGTTCGCCAGTTTTTTGATGCCGGCAATTTCTTTTCGTTCCCGTTCGGATTGCAGAATGCGTTTGAGTAGGGCATCCGCTACCTTAGCATTATTATGCAAGTAGATTTCTAATTCTTTTGAAACAAAATCGCCTACAAAATTCTTAACCGATTGCCCGCCTTCAGGCGTCATGTTGATCGACCCAAGTTTCGTTTTGGTCTGCGATTCGAAAACAGGTTCTTGAACACGCACAGCAATCGCTCCGATGACACTGGCGCGAATATCGGAAGCATCAAAATCTTTTTTATAAAAACCACGAACGCCACGCGTAATGCCTTCGCGGAAAGCAGCTAAGTGCGTGCCACCTTGCGTTGTGTTTTGGCCATTCACAAACGAGTAATATTCTTCACCATATTGGTTGCCATGCGTCAAGGCCACCTCAATGTCTTCCCCTTTGAGATGAATGATGGGATAGCGAATTTCGTCTGCATCGGATTTCTGTTTCAGCAAATCCAGTAATCCATCTTTCGAATAAAATTTCCTTCCGTTGTAATTAATGGTGAGGCCCGCGTTCAGAAATGCATAGTTCCACATCAGGTCATCCAAGTATTCGGGGATGAAGTGATAATGCTTGAACATCGTGTCGTCTGGCTCAAACTCTACCAACGTTCCATTTTTATCCCCTGATTTGGATTGCTTCGGATCGTTGACGAGAACGCCTTTTTTAAATTCGGCAAGTTTTGTGGCGCCATCGCGGAAAGCCTGCACTTTGAAATAATTGGAAAGTGCATTCACCGCTTTCGAACCCACCCCGTTCAAACCCACCGATTTTTGAAATGCCCCCGAATCGTATTTAGCACCCGTATTTATTTTTGAAACCACATCCACCACTTTACCCAACGGAATGCCACGGCCATAGTCCCGCACCACCACTTTCTGATCGGTAATTTTTACATCGATCGCCTTTCCATAACCCATCATGTGCTCATCGATACAATTGTCGATCACCTCCTTGACCAACACATAAATGCCATCGTCTTTGGCAGAGCCATCGCCCAGCTTGCCAATATACATGCCCGGCCGCAAGCGGATATGCTCGCGCCAGTCGAGCGACCGGATGCTCGCTTCGTTGTACTCCATGCTGTCTTTCGCCATAATGCTGTAGTCGTTGAAAAATAAATGTCAAAAAAATTAAAAAGTTATTATCCAAAAAATAGAACGGATAAATTCTTCTTTAAAGTAAAGAAATTCCCGGAGCATTTTATGAACATTCTATTATTCAAAGCTATAAATCTAAAAGAAGAGGAAGACCATAACTCGCTGGTAATCAAGCGTGATAATTCAGCTCTTCAAACTGGCTGTTTATTGAGAATTTTTTGCCCCACCCGATAAATTGGCCAAGCCAATATCCAGAGGCCCATCAAAGCAAGACTTCCATAAATGATAATCCCCAACCGTGGGTAATCGTATTTCTCTCCACTGTTATAAAGGCTCACGAAGCTGAGGCCAATGATAAAAAATAAGTTGGTCAACATAATCAGCCCGTAAATCCAAGCCTTAAAGTCTTGGGCTTTGTCCGGAAAAATACGACTGACCAAAAAGACCAAAGTGTTGGAGATGGCTAGCAAGGCCAACATGGTATAGAAAAAAGCTTCCTTAGCAACGGTAGGAAATTGCACACTTTCATTCACTACAATTTTCACTGGAAGCGAAGCATATACATACATAAAGACCACCAGCACGGCCAACAGGGAAAAAACCCAAAGTACTTTAAACATTTTTAACGCCATCTTGCTTACTTTTGAAAATAATTGAGCGCAAATTAGTTTGAAATGACGGCAAAACGAAAAGTGAAAAAATTATTTATTCTCATCGCGTTGATTGCTTTCGGATGCGGGAAAAGTCTACCGGTATTGGAGGGCATTGATATGAAGGACTGGAAAGCCGACAAAAACGGCTGCCTCCATATCAGAGAAAAATACATTGACGCTCTCGCGGCCCAAACCGATAAATTAAAAGCATTGGACGAAACCCAAATCGGTCAGCTGCTGGGCCACCCGGACCAAACGGAGCTTTATAAGCGAAATCAAAAATTTTATTATTACTTTTTGGAGCCTTCCACTAAATGCAACCCTTCTAAAGAAAACGCTAAAAAATTGACGATTCGATTTAACAGTACACGAGTGGCGAGGGATGTTGAAATAGAATAATCGAAGATGAAATTAACTATGCAAGGCATTCCTTAGAAAAATTTGTTTTTTCTGTTTTGCTTTTTCAATGTTATTCCAAAGTACGTTCACTAATTCATCTTTCTTTTTGTGATTGAACGGATACAAAAGTGATGGCTTGAAATATATTTTGTCACCAAGTTGCTCAGGATTATATAAATCAACCCGATACACCCCACCCAGCGTCACAATATTAACGTCCTTAATGTTTTCGAGAGGAATTAAAATATCATTTTTTCTCAAGAGCACATAAAGAAACTCGTCATCAAACTCAACATTGTAAACTCGTTCGTTCACCCTCCACCAGAGATAAATAATATAGAACCATTGAATTAACGATAAGCTTAAAAATAATTTCCGTGTCAAATTATATAATAGAAGAGCTATAAGCCCCCCACCCGCACTTAAGATGGCCAAGTAGCCCAAACCTTTGTATAAATTTAAGTAACGCGTGGACAAACTCTTTATTCTAACTCTTAGTTTTTCTTGCATGGCAATAAATCTATCTTTGAACCAAAATTAATAAACTAAGATGAACCACATCACAGTAATCGGCTCCGGCACCATGGGCAATGGCATTGCTCACGTATTCGCCCAATACGGATATCAAGTTTCACTTGTTGATGTTTCCAAAGAAGCGTTGAAGAAAGCAATGACAACCATCGATAAAAATTTATCGCGGCAAGTGGAGAAAGGGATTATCTCAGAAGAAACAAAAGGAAAAGCCTTATCCAATATTTCTACGTTCACTACTATCAATGAAGAAGCCGCCCAAGCCGACTTGATTGCAGAAGCAGCCTCAGAAAACTTTGAGCTGAAATTAAAGTTATTTAAAGAAATGGACGAAGCGGCAAAACCTTCCGCTATCTTGGCCACCAACACCTCTTCCATTTCCATCACCAAAATTGCTTCAGTTACCAAGCGTCCTGACAAAGTCATTGGTATGCACTTTATGAACCCCGTGCCGGTGATGAAACTAATAGAGGTCATCCGTGGATACTCCACCAGCGATGAAACTACGGAAGCTGTGATGGCACTTTCAAAAAAACTGGAGAAAATACCGGTAGAAGTGAATGACTATCCCGGCTTTGTGGCCAACCGTATTCTCATGCCAATGATCAACGAAGCGGTTTACTCTTTGTATGAGGGAGTCGCGGGTGTTTACGAAATCGACATGGTGATGAAACTGGGTATGGCCCACCCGATGGGTCCGCTGCAACTGGCTGACTTCATTGGCCTTGACGTATGTCTTTCCATTTTGAAAGTATTGCATGATGGTTTTGGCAATCCGAAGTACGCACCATGCCCATTGTTGGTCAATATGGTGCAAGCAGGGCACAAGGGCGTGAAATCGGGAAGCGGATTTTATCAATACCAACCCGGGATTAAAGAATTAGTAGTAGCCGACCGATTTAAAAGGTAACTTTATTAACTGATGTTACTCATATATCCTTTTCAATGATTTTGCTTCGTCAACCTTTGTGGTGAATTCAGGCTTGTTTGCCACTAAGTCATAAAGACACTAAGGCCCTAGTTTAACATCAGTTACAAACATTAAAAATTATTTAAAAATAAACCTTATGGAAAACTTCAATAAAAACTGGCTCGCTATTCTTCTAATTGTCATCGTCTTTTTTACGCTTGGCTTTTTGACAGGCCGTGTGACCGGGCACCATGCTGGAAACCAGGGCATGATGAAAGAAAGAATATTCAAACACAAAATGGGAGGCAATTTTGAATTCAATGACGATGATGAAAACGTCCATATAAAGATTGACACATTGAAGAATGACGGCAAAAAAGTGAAAGTGTGGGTAGAGAAAAAGAAGGAGAAATAGGAGGCTGGATTCTGGATCTTAGATTTGGATAGTTGATTCTGGTTCCTGGATTCTTGGTGCTAACGGCAAGAATTAGTAACAAGTTAAGGCATCTATGAACTTATATGATTTACACCGTGAAATCTGCTGGGCGTTCGCTCGATAATTTCAACACGGTTGGTTACTTCCTTCAAAAAACGATCACCTAAGCCCGGGTGGCAATCCTCGTACCAATTCCATGATTCTAAAAATTCCTTTTTTGCACGGGTCGAAAAAACAGCTTTGTAACGAGATGAGCTAGCCATACTTTTTTTTACGCTGCCTACCTCACAGAGTCTTTCAACTCGTCTATCGTGAACCCCTTGTCCGTGCCATCTTCAAGTGCATTAAATCGTTGGTCAAGCTCCAACACAAATGCTTTGTCTCTCCACCATTCTTGAGTTTGTTCAATTTCCTGTTTTCGTCAATGGGACACCCATGATCTGGTAATATAGTAAATCAGAAA
>JADEYI010000436.1_pt1 | contig 58426 bp, 82 predicted proteins | sample 8542331 | NCBI WGS metagenome assembly JADEYI01 (sample SAMN16510988, study PRJNA670497) | mine drainage metagenome | isolation source: biofilm near Copperflume 1 | place: Germany: Marsberg coppermine Kilianstollen | collected 2018-02 | reverse complement strand
CTGGAGCAGGATTCTGCCGGCACGCCGGCAGTGCCGGACTGCCCCTGGAGCAGGACCCTGCAGGCTGCCGGCATGCCGGCAGTGCCGGACTGCCCCTGGAACAGAGTTCTGCCGGCACGCCGGCAGTGCCGGACTGCCCCTAGAGCAGGATTCTGCAGGCTGCCGGCATGCCGGACTGCCTCCGGAGCAGGATTCTGCCGGCTGCCGGCAGTGCCGGACTGCCCCTGGAGCAGGATTCGGCAGGCTGCCGGCATGCCGTTGAGAAATGTCAAAAACAATACCCCTGACCCACCGACTACCCGCTTAGGATAACCGGCAGAGCGGACACCGGGACCGTTGAAGGCCTTTTCCGGTATCTAGAGTCCGCTAACCCGCCTGTGATATACCTGTCTTTCCCATTAGAGACTTATGCGGAGGCGCAGCGAGACCTGCGCAGGCCGTTGCCGGCGTGCTGGTTCCCTTAAACGGTCACCTTAGGGTGGATCAAGGGGCTGTTACCCCGCCGGTTAGATCCGCGTAGCTGCTCGCAACCCTTAGACCACTTGTGCAAAGTGCCGCACGATTGCGCTAGCGTCTTAAAGGTGTTGGGCCCAACCGACCTTCAGAGGACCAATATTGGTGACCATTCGTTGTACGCTTAAACGGGTTACTCGCTCTAGCTCAGACCACGCACGCTGTAACGGGGCGGGAGATACCCCATGTCATCAGCTCTTTTCGAAAATTCGAGAATCCTCCCGCAGGTGGCGCAGGCGCGCCTGGATGCAGCAGCATGGATGCAACTTTCCTGACTACCAACATTCGACTACTAAGTCCTAAACAAACAACCGTTCAGACGGCTTGCCGGAACGGCGTTGCCGGCTGCCATCAACCGGCAGACGGTACTTAGCGCCTTACAGCCGGCAGTGCCCGACTGCCCTGGAGCAGGAATCTGCCGGCATGCCGGCAATGCCGGACCTGCCCATGGAGCAGGATCCTGCCGGAAGACACTTTTGCTGGCTGCCGGTCGCCTTTGAGCGCGGCCCCGGGTCTCCCAATTGGGAATCGGGAAGGGGCATGTAACGATAGAAGGGAAGAACTGCCATAAAGGCCTATCTTTCCTATATGACCCCTATATAGGCACATATAGGCATATATGCACTTACAGGGCCGGCATATCCGATAGAGGAGGGTCCTGCAGCAGCAATTGATGACAACACTTGCATGATGATCAACAAGGCCTGCAGCGTCCCTGTAGCAGACAAGGTAAAGAAATGGAGTGGCAGATTGTAACTCGGAGGATCCAATCGGACAAATCGTGCGAACAATGGCTCAGTCTCAGAAGATCGTCGCAGCAAGGCCACTCTACTTCTTACAACACCGTGTTCGAGCCACGTCGTCTGCGAGGGATCTATGCCAATGAGCGAGTGGAATTTACGCATGGGCGAGCCCATGGGATATGTTCCTGAGCCCGGACGAGCCGGGCCTATCGGTAATCGGGTGACGGTCATTGGGACGAATGACCCCGCCGGGCTCATAGCATGACTTCCACCTTAAGAGGCGCGCAGGTGTTAGCCGACGAATGGTAGCTTTGTGCGATTGCCTGTTTTAGCATGCAGAAGACAGAGCTCTGCCTAAGCCGCAGCCATTGTTTTAAAATGCATACCAAGAGAAGGGTGTTAGTTTTATTCATAGAAATGGGGTCACTGGTGTTGGCGCGAGCACCGTGCTCTGGCAACTGCAATATCTTGTTGATTGCAAAAGGCAGATTGTGTTGCAATCCACAGGTCCTTTTGTACAGACACAGTTGTCACTTTGAGTGAAAATGAATGCCAAACACACGAGCAGTGATTAAGTTTGGGCTACCAAGAAACTGCCACGTCAGATCTTGCTTCGAAAATCCAAAAATCAGGAGCAGCTTCCAAATATTTTGGACGTGGAACTACTCCAATTCTCCGGTTTCGGATTAAAAGCTTGACAACAGACCAAGCTTGAATACTTTTCCAGCTGAAAGATTCGCCTTCACGAAAGAACTAGCTCTATTACCACCGACGCTGCGCAATGGTGCGATCTGTGTCCGATGCTCACGTTGCAAGTTTGGAATACGTCATTAAACTTTCTCGTGGGCTAGTGAAGAAGAAGTGCAATGGGTTTTCTTGAAATCAGGTTGCTTTCCCTTCGCGGTGCTCCCTATGTGTATCCCTGCTGATCTGTATAGGTAATGAAGACTGAGAAGGAGCAGCGCCTTCTCGGTGCCAGCAAGACCTTTGACAGCGGCCTGTCACGCTTCAATTTGAGCGCTTGGGATGATCTTCTGTCGTCCGATGTCATCCTTCACAAGGACGGTATCACTCTGTTCGATGACCTCCATGGAAGAAACTCCGTAAGGGGATATTTCCAGGTAAAGTCCTGCACCAACAAGATGATGCTTGTAGTCGAAAATTATTGTATTTGTTCAAAACCTGGTTTTGGTCAGTGGTAATCTAGGATCCGATATAAAGCATAATTGTTATTGTTGGACATGTCATCGGATCGTCGGTGGCGCTGAAACCATTGTGCTCGTACTTGCAGGCGTACATTGACAGATACAGTTATGAGCACATTCCCATCACAGGGGCAGTGGACGAGCACAGCAATGTTGCCTTCTCGTTTCATGTTGACAAGGTGTGGCTGCGAATCTGGCCCAAGCCTGCATGGACTATTCAGCATCACAATACATTCCTTAAGGCTGCCTTTAGACAATGGATATCCAGACTAAAGCAACTGCCTGTGCAGGATGTGACACCCAAGAAGGAAGCTTACCAAGGCCAGCATGCCGCTGGACAGGCTAAGCCCACCAGCACACTTGGGTGTGCCATGGTCCTTCTGCCATCATGATGAGTCTTGCTGTGTTTCCTGTGTTTTTGTATGATGCACTGTAAGCAAACATCATCAATGTTGATGCTGAAGCTCGCTGTTCAGGATCTTCTTCCTGCGTTTCAACCGCGAGGAGCGAGTGCAGGAGATCTTTTTCCTGCGCCAGCTCAGCCACGATGAGGCAGCACGCAAGGTGAGGACCACTTTTGAAGGGTAGCCAAAGGGCTTTACTTGAGCACACCAACTTCTGTGTGTGTAATAGATTTTCCACGAATTCTGACACATACAGAATGTTCTTGTACTGAATCCACCACAGCAATGTTATGATAATGCCAAGACGATGCTGTGCAGCTCAAGACCATCCCCGACTACAGCAAGCTGAGCATTGACGATGCGCTCAAATACCGCGGCTCTGAGGAACAGAGTGAGAAGCGTGCTCAGAAGCATGACCATGCAGCATCACTCTACAACCACGTGCGACCCCGAGCCGTCTGTCACCCTGTGGCCACTGTTAACCACTTGCACATGCGCAGGAAACCCGGTCAAGTGAGGTGTGGCTGAATTGGCATGGTGGTACTGAGGTGCCTGTTCTGTGCCATGGCAGATCTGGGCCACTGGAGATGTCTCCCTTGCTGACAAGATCTTTGCCAAGGATGTGTCCCTGTACAGCCTAATTTATGGTATGCACCAATCTGATTTTATGTTCTGTCTGACAGTGCTGTGGCAATAATCTCTGGTCACATGTTTCTACCAGCAATGCTGTGACAAAGGCTCTATTGTGTAGCAGCATATGAGATACACGGACTGTTCGCTGCATGACAATTCAGTGTGATGCAGGTGGTGAGAAGGAGGGCCTGGACACATTCAAGAGCATGGTCAGTGGCATCTTCAAGGTCAGCGTTTGTCCTGCCAAGCATGTTACGTTGCAACACATCTTAATGTGCCACTCAGTGTTACTCGTCAATAATCAATGGGAGGAGTTGCTGTGTTCACATCTGCAGGAATATGAGGTCAAGGACAACCGCTCCACAGTTGCTGTGTCTGCTGGCAATAAGGCCTTCATCTTCTGGAGGGTACGAGCCTCGTTCACTTTGCATTTAGTAACAATGCTGGTTATTTGGATAACTGCACCTTCATAGCATCAAAAAGGTTTTACAGGTGAAACATCATGAAGGCTTCTGAATATTGGGTGCTTTGTCCCTGACAGATCACAGGCGTGTACCAGGGCGATTGGACCCAGAACTATGGCCTGAGCCTGCTTGTCTTTAACAGTGCTGACAAAGTTCAGGATGTGCTCACGCTAATGACACCATTTCCTGGACAGCGGCGCCAGCTGCTCAAGGCAGAGGAGTGATTACGTAATACCAGATCTGGTTCAGGCAGGAGGAGCTAGCCCAAATAATAGCCACAGCTCGCTGGTCTTGCAGAGCACTGCAGAGCTGTATGTATTCTTTGTGTCTGTCTGAATTGGATACAACTTGCCTGCATTGCTGTTGCGGCAATGTATACATACTGTGTCATGCATCTTGAGTGCAAGTCCCCATGAAACCGGTCGTGTAAGGCCTTACATGCACATGTGAGGTGCTTCAAGAACATGTGTATTTACATCATATCCAATGTCTTTGGCGACAAGTCTGCAACATCGAAACCTTGCACCATTCTCTGCCCACAGCAACCTAGACAACGATGTTATACAGACAGACAACACTTTGCAGTTGTAAGCTTGCAGTAAATACAACTTCTTGGACGCATTCTGAAAACACAATGCCACAAGGACATTATGACAACAATCCAGCATGCATTCCTTAGGACACCACTCAAATAGCGTCCATTACTTCACTTCTCCATTGAACGTTGTGTGCGTGACAGTGCGCCACTGAGCTCCTTGGAACTGAAGGCATGCTTCATAGTAGATGCCTTGACCAACTGTTCAACAACACAGACATCATCAGCCCAGTTGAATGAATACACCAGAGAATATGCTTTCGCATGCATGGGGTCTTCAAGCAGATTTGCGCTTTTAATATGAATGAATGTTTGCACGCCGACACTCGCACGGAGCAATAGCCACAGCCCTATCCGGTAGAGAGGAAAGTGAGCAGTCTGCACCAGCGGACGTCGAATCAGGTATGGAAAGAAGACAGCAACAATGCCCTCGCCCTTGATGATGGGCAGAATGATGCATGCTGCACACCGCAACAACAGCACACCCATCCACACCCCCCTGCACCACAGCCACCGGACATATCACAATGGGCACCAATACTCCGTGGGCCTTCCTTGCTGTAGTGCATCAACGCAATGCAGCTGGCTACATGCCCAACAGGATCTAGTAGGGAGGAACTTAGGAACGGCTAGCTTGGACACAAAACAACCCTGTCAAGAGATGTTGAGGAGAAAGAGGCATGCATCATGCTATCCAGTTGTAAGGGAGCCCTTCCTTTCTCCTCTGGCCCTCGCTCCGCCTTGATGGCTGTTTCTGCATATCTGTTTCTCTCAGAAAGGGAGATACAAGGGCATCAAAGGGCGTGCTGTCCGGTGCTGAAGGGTTGGAGCGGGGTGGACCTGAGGGTGGGGCGCGGCAGCAGCAGGCGACCGACACCGAAGACGGCGACGGCAAAGAAATGCATAACGAGGATGGAGGGCCGCGGGTTGAGGCCAGACAACAGGCTGACGGGGCCCGCGCTGTACCAGCCGCCCAGGCGCAGGTAGTCGAAGCAAGCCTGCCGCATCTCCTCGTGCGCTGCGCTGCCCCTATAGCAGAACACCTGCGCACAGACCACCACCGCCAGCCCCATCTCATTTGCTTGCATTTTTATGACTAGATTTGTTCCTCGCTGTTTACACGCAGGCAGCTTATCCTTGCCCCTTGATGACTTGATTACTTCCACACTTCTTGGGTGAAGAGAGTTCTTTCTTGTTGAAAGCAAGGAGGATTCTTGTCTGAGGACACGATGGGCCTAGAGATTGATGACTGGAAATAGCACCTGGTAGAGGGCATTGGCAAGGGTATTTATGGTAGCGGAGAGGGGTTTGCGGCGTGTGTAGAAGGCGTGCGTGGTGGCCGCGGTCGCCAGGCTGTCGCTGAAATCCGGCAGCGGCCGCAGCATGTCGCAAAGCAGCAGCGTGTCACTCAGCGCCACTGTCATCCCGCCACCTGCATACACCATCAGGCCATCGTCATTCCAGAAACTCACTGGACACTGCAGGTTTATGACGGGCAGGCCATGAGGACATCCTGCAACAAGCAGGAAAGGACAGAAACAGATTGACAAATGCTGCATGGGGAAGGGATCGACTGCACCTTCCTGCTAAAACGTCATTGCATGGCTGAAAGACGACGAAATGGATTCCAAGGCAGCAACGGCGAGCGAACCAGTGAGCGGGTGGCGCATGTTGAACGCGTCGCCGAGCAGCAGCGCGCCCGGCCGGTGGATGGGCGCGGCTGGCATCAGCTTATTCTGCATGCTGCGGATGCGCCCGGCATCCACAGCCTCCAAGAAGGCGGCACGAAGTTGCCGCGGCACCTGCGGCGCAACGGTCGCGCGGAGGTAGCCAGGCAGCTCGCTCGGCAGCCTCTCCCCCGGTACGTCCACCAGGCACCGCACCTAATCCACATACAAGACCTCATTACTTGTGTACGACCACATAACGCTTCTACAGCCAGAAGGGATGTACTGCAATCTTCCACATTGCTTGTCATTGGCTAGCTGCAGAGCGCCCCATAGGATAAACATGTCAGTATGGGGCTTTAGTGCTGCAAAATACCGAGACCGGAACGGGTGCAAGACAGAGACACGGCTTGATGCAGATTTAGCCAGCTGAGGGCCGGGGGCGCACCTCAGTGGAGGAGATGGGGTAGAACAGGATGGGCGAGGGCTTGGCCAGGACGACGTGGCCAAAGTTGGCATAGGGCAGCGCCGCGCCGTGCAGCAGCAGGCCCACGAAGAAGGAGGGGTGCCGGATGTGCGGCGTCGACAGCTTGCTGCGCAGCGACGAGTACATGCCATCGCAGATGATGCTGAGGTCGGCACGTGCCGTGCGCTCGGAGCCGTCCGCTGCCTTGTACAGCACCCCACTAACCGCCTCCTCGCTGTCTTCCTTCCACTCGTCTCCCCTCTCTGCGGCCCCAGTAGCATCCACGCATTCTGACACTGCTCTTCCAAATGCTACTCTGCTCTTTTGGTCCATGCCCCATCATAGCCAGGTCATGATCCTCAGGCTGATTTAGTTCATTCCCAGGGCTTCGTGTTCAGGATAGTTGTTTATAATATAATGGTGATGGCAACAGTGGCCTGGAATAATGAAGCCAAAAGAGCGATCCCAGTACCAAAAAGAACTGCGCACCATTGAGCAGGCGCTTGGCGATGCCCTGCCGGATGGTGACGGAGGGCCTGCTCGCAGCGGCCTGCCGCAGCCGCTGCACAAAGCGGCCGTTGTGGAAGGAGCGCCCCGCCACGTCCCCATCAAAGCCCTCTGTCGGATAGCTCACCTTCGCTTCCTCCTCGTCCTTGAACATGCAGTACCCGTACACCTGCACGCACTGGCTCCTATTGGCGCAATTCCCAAGCACAGATATCATTGGGGATTTCCTCGCGAGATGTTTGAAGGACACTTGGCGCAGGATGACTGGTGAGGGAACTCCTCCACAGACATAATGGATGAATTTATGCTGGCAATCAGGAGCCACACTGTGGACTGTGTTGCTGCTACAAGTGCAAACACCTTCTGGGCATCGATGCCATCCACTGCCTGCTCCAGGCCGAGGCGCTTGAGCATAAGGTAGCCACCCGGCTGCAACAGCTCGCCCACAATTCTGTCCGGCTGCGACAAGTCACGCTCCAATAGGAGCACACGCCGCCCATCCTGTCCAGCAGAGGCCCCAGGGTCAGCAAGGAGAACTGCCCCGGCAGTACACAACATGGGTGTGGTTCTTCCTTGCACTGTGCACAACTGGTGCATGACAGGAAGGTCATTTTGATGTCCTACCCGTCCCTGTGAGTATGCCAAGGCAGAACCTGCCACGCCAGCTCCCACCACTACAACATCCCATACCTGCAACACAAACTCGCTATTTGTTTCCTCAAACGCACCGTCTTTCTTTAAAATCATGATGGCTTTTCATGCATCCAAAAATATAAAGAGACTAATCAATCAACGCCCACAACACACCCTTCCTTGTTCACCTGAAAGCTACCGGAGCACTGAACAAGATATACAGAATAGAATTTACCGTTAGTACAACAGAGTACTTCCCTTTAGATGAGCAGCATCTACTACGGTGTTCAAAACCCCCGTACCTCAGGATCACGGCTGAAGTCATCATTTGATGTGATTGGAGGCAAGAAAGTGCTGGTGGATGCTCCGGGCAAGAAGCCGCTCTCACCACCTCTGCCCATGCTTCAGCCTTGCATGGAGAAGCCAATTGTCTTCGTCAGTGTCAGAGGTATGCCAATAATTGATGACTTGCAAATGTTCACTCTGCAGATTTGCTGCAGAGTACATGATTGTGCGCCTGCCAGCTGGCATCACCCGTGGCATCTTGACTGCGCAATGATTGTCTCATCTGTTTCTGAATTTGAAGGACATCTGAACAATTTGTTTTAACTGTGCATAATATGAGCCATTAAAACCGGTGCATGCATGTTGCCGAGGAGTGAAGAAGTCGCCACAGCTAGTTGGCATCCCCACATCTGGTGAAGACTGACTAGCAGCACCTGCCAGATTGGATCAGTTAAACTGTAAAAATGTTACTGAGATCATCAATCAAGTGTTATAGTAGGTTGATTAGGGGCATCGTCCCGGCAGGGCGTGTGACTTGCAGCACGGTAGGCAATTTCCTTACAACCGAAGATACGAGGAGGACAATCTTGTGGTTGATCGATGATGAGCTCGACATGTATCTCCTTACAGCCATATCACTGCAAATCTCATGTTGAAAGTGGCCGATTTCCTTCAAGGTGTGTTTGGAGAAATAGTATAACTGCTACGCACGGGACGTGACGTTCCTTCTTGAATTACAGGAAGGACAGCTTGGAAGATGGCTATCAGGCCAGGCAGCATCTACATCTGAACCACGCGAGGCTATGGATTATGACGTGTGCATTGTGGGTGCTGGCCCTGCCGGGCTGTCTGCTGCTATCAAGCTGAAGCAGGTAGGCTAGCATTGCTGCATGAATTCCTTAGTACCATCACCATTCAGACTTCCTCTGTCATGCAGCCCTCTGTCTCGTGCATTATCTCCATGGCTGTAGCTCTCTGTGCTGTTAGATGTGCCAGGAGGCTGGCGAAGAAATCAGCGTTTGTGTAGTGGAGAAAGGGTCAGAAGTCGGTAAGGCCCTGATTCCTTAAAATCCCGGCACGTCATTATGTGATCTCGACATGCGTGCAATGAAGATTGTATTTCTTGGGTTCAAGAGACTGAGGCAATGTGTGCGGTGCCCAGGCGCGCATATATTGTCTGGGAACGTGTTGGAGCCCAGGGCTCTCACCGAGCTCATACCAGAGTGGAAGGCGGAGGGGGCACCTCTGCATGTGCCCGCGACTGATGACAGGCACCTGCTTCCCTCCTGCTTGTTCATGCAGTGTGCTTGGCATCTGTAAGAGAGCCTTGTCCTTGATGTATTCCCATGCTGGCCATTAACAAGCTGCTTGTGAGTTTCATACCAGGTTTTTCTATTTGACCAGAAAACATGCATTACGATTGCCGAACCCGCCACAGATGCACAACAAGGGCAACTATGTGATCAGCCTCAGGTGCCTATTCAACATGTTTCCAAGATAGTGCATGCGTGCCACTGACAGCCATAGCAAAACATCCTCAAAACTACAACTGACATCATGTTGTCTAAACACCAGGTCATCTGAAATAGAGAAATTTTGCGCAGTGAGCTGGTGAGATGGCTGGGCGAGAAAGCAGATGGTTTAGGTGTGGAGATCTACCCAGGCTTTGCAGCGAGCGAGGTGCTGTACCAGCGGGGAGCAGTGGCCGGCATAGCCACGAATGACTTTGGTATCGGCAAGGATGGCCGACCAAAAGATACCTATGCCCGCGGCATGGAGATTAGAGCACGCGCTACCCTCTTTGCTGAGGGCTGCCGTGGGTCCTTGTCTGAGGTGCGACCTCTCTCCAAAGTGTCACCTTCACAAGTCAACAGTATAAAAAGAGACAATGTGATAGAGTGCCAGAGATTGTTGATCAGACTGCTGCAAGATATGTGGACGGGCTTGTCCTAAGCTTGATGAGCAGATAAGCATGCCAGAAGGGTGAGCGTAGTTGATGTGATAGCCCTTGAATATTTGCGCAGGAAGTCATGAAGCGGTACAACCTAAGAGAGGAAGCGGGGTCAGATCCACAAACCTATGCCATTGGCCTGAAGGAAGTCTGGGAGGTGTGTAGCAATGTGATCTCACACTCCCTGTCTTTTCTTTGGCCCGACACACTGTTAGAAGGTATTCGTTTGCCTCAAAACTACTGTGATAAGTATGTGTCGGTGGAAGTACAGGTGGCGCCTGAGAAGGCCAAGCCTGGACACGTTTGGCACACAGTGGGGTATCCCTTGGACCAGAGCATCTACGGTGGATCCTTCCTGTATCATATGTCTGCCAACCGCGTTGCGCTGGGGTGTGCAGCTTTAAACCCTCTCTGAGAAACCACAAAATGAGCGACCTCAAACAGGGCTTTTTGAGACGTGCACCGTCCCTCTTTGAAGTACTAGAGGTCTCTGCATGTTTGACCAGGCAGGGTGAAGCCAGCATGTAGCCACATCTCCATTTGGTCTGTTGGGCAGTCCTGTGAGCCACTTCTGTGCGTGGGCAGGCTGGTGGTGGCGCTAGACTATAGGGACCCCTACCTGAACCCCTACCAGGAGTTTCAGCGCTGGAAGAGCCACCCCAAGATCAGGGCCCTGCTAGAGGGGGGCACAGTGCTACAATACGGCGCGCGCTGCCTCAATGAGGGCGGCCTGCAGTCCGTGCCCAAGCTCAGCTTCCCTGGCGGCGCCCTCATCGGCTGCTCTGCCGGCTTCCTCAATGTCCCCAAAATTAAGGTGAACATTGTGTCTATAAAGTTTTAGGGAACTTGCGGCAGTCGGTTCTGTATCTGGCCATCTGATGGGTGGCGCTTGCCTATGCAGTATTCCGGTGTGTCTCGAAGGGGTGTGGTGTGACATTTGGGCGAAGTTGCACAGATGACCGCTTGGGTCTGGAATTTAGGGGACGCACACAGCCATGAAGTCAGGCATGCTGGCGGCCGAGGCGGCGTTCACGGAGCTCACAAGCACAAGCGCAGAGTCGGGGGCGGCTGCGGATCTGGCCGCCTACGAGGACGCGCTGAAAGCCAGCTGGGTCTGGGAGGAGCTTGAGAGGGAACGCAACATCAGGCCTTCGTATGCGTCTGCTGCCTCCCTTCGCCTACTCATGTTGAAGTTTGGAACGCTGTGAGCCTATTAGTCTTGATTTCTCCATATTGATGGTGCTTGAACCAGACGGGTTTTTGTTGTACCCCTTCTCAGAACAGCAGTGTGCTCTTCAGGTTCCATTTTGGCTTCTGGCCGGGGCTGGCGCTGTCGGCTGTGGACACCATTCTGCTCCGCGGCCGGGCCCCTTGGACACTGCGTCACAGGTTGCCCCTATCTGCGTCAACCGACACCCAGAGCATGCCAGCTTCACAAAACTCCTGTGCAACGCCCCCTCCAGACCTGTTTTGACAGCCAGCTTCAAACCTTGTTCTCAGCAAACGCACGGAGAGATAATGGTGAATTCCCTTGCGTGGTGCAGGCATGCAGACCATGAAGCACTGCAGCCCGCAAGCGGGTTTGCACCTCGGGAGTACCCGGCGCCGGATGGGCAGGTGACGTTCGCATTGAACGACTCGCTGTACCGCAGCGGCACAAACCACGACCATGATCAGCCGGCGCACTTGCGACTTAGGAATGCGGGCGTCCCCGCGGCTGTCAACTGGCCCATCTATGCAGGACCTGAGGGCCGCTATTGCCCAGCAGGTGTGTTGAGTTCTCCTTCCGCTGCATGCCATGGTGCAGGAGATTCTCTGCAGGCGCTGATAGATGGCATGTGGAATTGTTCCCTTCTCGGCAAGCAATCAGGAGTTTCCCTGCCGGAGACAAGTGCTGCGTTGCTGCGTGCAGGAGTGTATGAATATGCCACGGATGAGCATGGCAGGGAGAAGCTGCAGATCAATGCTCAGAACTGCCTGCACTGCAAAGCTTGCGACATCAAGGACCCAACCCAGAACATCAGGTGGACGACTCCGGAAGGGGGCGGTGGCCCTGCCTACACCATGATGTAGGCCTGCTGCAGGACTTGATGCATGCGGATCTCACACAATGATGAGCCTTCAAAGATATTATGTTGCGATAGCCAGTGGCCAGCGTTAGCAGTGCTGAATTTGTGAGTTTTGCAGTTGGCGACGCCAAGTGAAATGCTGCAGCAGTCTAGATTGTGTTGCGACACATTGCAATCTGCAGCTGCTAGCCTTGCACACGTCTTAATCCTGCTGGGCTGTCTACTTAATAATATTGGATGTGAGGCATTCCCCTGATCTTCTACAATTCTCCCATCCAATGTTTCAAACAAGGTGGCAAGTTGCCTTTGAGGAAGCTTGAATTCAAGGAATTTGCCAGAACTGCGCACTGAAAAGCATGCCCTCATCAAGGACCCCTTAAAGATCATCTAATGCACAGTACTATCATGATGTGTCACCAGTGCTGGACCAACCATGATGAGTCTTTTAGACTTTGGCTTGCGCACGTGCGTCAGTTGCAAATCATCATCATGATGATTAATGATCATGATAATATCAATATTTAGTCAGTGACAACCGGCCACATCACCTGCATAGGCCCACTGTCCACAGGCAGCCCCCCGCCACAGTGCAAGCTTCAAGTGTTTTCCTCCTGTGCAGTTGAAGGCCTCGGTGAAGTGCAAAGTCTGCCTTTGGAGAGGCCATGCGCGGGAAAGTGTGACGGCATTGGCGGTCGTCACAGGCGAGTGACTCAGCGCAAATCTTTAAGGATACTTTAAAGGCTCCGGGCTTTTGTGCGGCACAAAAATATGCCTGCAAGTCAGCCTCCCTTTCCCCAATCCCAAGCAAACTTCATTAAGGGAGGGTTTCTGCGCACGAAAGGGGTTGATTTTCATGAGGAAAGCGGCGCCGCTGCCCCTGCAGTCTATCTCACATCTGTCCCGTGTTGTTTGTGAGACCGAGAGAGCTGCGGCCTTTTACACCGACGTTCTCGGTTTCACAGAGATCAAGAGGCCTTCCTCGTTTGATTTCGAAGGCTGCTGGTAAGCTCGACCTCCTGCATGACATGCCTGTGCCCCGAGTTCCCTGTTCAACTGTGAGTTTTGGGTTAGTTTCTGGACTGAATGAGGTGTGGTGACAGGCTCATTGGTTATGGGATATCGTTACACCTTATCAAAGGGACTCCTGTGCGGCAGCCACGGCCACTCAATCCTAGTGATGACCACACCTCCTTCCAGGTGCAGACATGTCTCATGGTGTTCTGCGCTTTCAGTGTATAGCCTACGTGCGTGGTGGCAGATGCCTGATTTGCTGGTGTATTGTCAAGAAACTCTATGCAGACACTCATAACACTCAGAGGGCCTCTTCTCAACGTTGGAAGACCGTTCCGAAAGCCCGGCGTGTGGGGTGAAAAGTCACGTATGGGGGCTTACAGGCGACTTCGCTCGAGGAGGTGGAGCGGCGCTTGAGCGATTTCAACATTCCATTCGTGAAGGCAAATGTGGAGGAGCACGGGATAGTTGTTTCGCAGGTGGGTTCTGAGTTGCCAGCAAACATTTGCTGCGTGACGCCAGCAAAAGGTCTCCGGTCTCTGTCAGAAGGCCCATCAAAGACTAGGATTTCTATGAGTGGTATCCTGACATCAGCAGGGTTCTCTCTGTGTTCAGTGCCTTTTCATCTGGCCTGCTGCATGACAGTCCTCAAGGTGCCTTTTCACCAGTCTATCCCACCAGGTCATCTGGAAGAAATACTTAGGGCACGTAGCAGTCCGGAAGAAGGGACAGGATGGAGGTCTTGGTTGGAAATATGCTGTCATTGGGGTCTTTGTGCATTGACTCAGCATTGCACGGGATGCTTGACCGTGCCTGTTGTCTTGCAGGTCTTCTTCCATGACCCGGACTACAATATGATAGAGATCTGCAATTGCGACAATCTTCCAAAGGAGCTGCTGTCTGAGAAGTGCCAGCTCTCAAGGGCCTGCACAATGCCGCTCACAGCCCTTCCTGCCTGCAAGTCAGGCGTCAACGCTCACATGCACTTTGACGCATCGACAATGCGACCCTTGCAATAAGCAGCGGCCATCTTTCGAAGATTTTTGCGCTTGTCACCTAGCTTCCTTCCTGCAGGGCGCTGGTTTGCAATTGCAGCTGCAGTGATGGGGTGTGGCTGCTTGAGCATTCTCGGATATTAGGATGCATCTTGTGGCTCTCCTCTGTCGTGCGTTGTTGCCTTGCTGCAATCAGGAGCCTGCCTGTGTTTCCTGGAAGCTGCCTAGCTTAATACACCAGCTTACCATAGTGTCCACTTCTTAACGGGTGGGATCTCCTGTACAAAGGACATCACTGGCCCTAGCTACGCTAGCTGCCAGCTTCAGTTGAGACGATTTTGGTTTCATGCGTGTACTTTAGTGTTGCACAGGTAAGTCAGTGAAACATCCAGCTTTTCTAGTATATTATAATTTTGACAAGATACTCTGTGATGCTTGTCATCTCCTGCATGATAGGGCTCGCTAGTAGTGCTGCTCCTAACGGTCAAACCTGGTCTGCGTTACTTGAATATGAACGGTCGAGATTGGTGAAGAAGACTCTTCAGATGCCTAGATCTAGAGACAGCAATAACTAACCTTACCACTCTCAGAGTAAGTGGAGTTGGAGTATTTGGTGGATGATTGTCTGCATAGTGGTGAAAGCAGTACTGCTATCAGTGATGTGTGAATCTTTTATGACCATCTTGCTACTGAACGCGAATAGCAGCGCTGCATGATATTGTAGCCAGCCCGATTGGGGCACCCCGAGAGCAAACAGTGCATTACAAGAGATCACACACTCTGCATTGAAGGTGCAAATGGAGTCTTTCAGATTGCGTTCGGTTGCAGTGGCAATGTACTAGACACGAAATCCATATTTCCAAAGCTTTCATACGGGGTTCTATGCTCACATGGCATGCAATCACAGCACTGGCCTTCCCATCATTGTCTCAATATTGCCTTTGTCATCCAGGACCCTTCTCTTCTGCCGCTTTCTTTCTTCTGCATCCGAAATGTTATAAGCTTTTCTTCATGAGAAGATAGTCTCTGCACAATAACGTCAACATCCATAATGTCGGTGTCCAGCGTCCTAATCTCCGCAATCTTGCAGCTGTCGGCACCTAAGAGGTCTCCAAAGGTGTTCTGAAACTGTCCCTGCTCCCCACAATGCCAATCTTACAGGATGGGCAAGACCACACACAATGGGTACACAGCACACAGCTATGTATACAATCTGGGGGTAGATATGGTGCAGCGTGCTTCCACGCAGTCAGAGGGTATGCTCGCACCAAGAAATGATCAAAATGGTACAAATCCTTAGAATACCCAAAATACCTGGAGCGCTCCATGCCTCCAATATCCCAGCCAAACTCATACATGGTCTGGATGCCATGGTTTGGCCTGCAGTGACAGAACACGCTTTTGTTGCACCTGCCAGGCAGTGCCTAGCATTGTTGATCTTCATCTTCAGGTCATCGCTGCGCCATTCCTGCTCTACAGCATGCATAAAAAAAACGGATGGGGGCCAACCATGGAGTATCATTATTAAGCAGGGCATCCATTTGTGCGGCCACAGCCTCCTCAGGGCTGAATTCTTTCCTTGGCATCACCTGAAAATCATAGGGCCCGCATGCATCAAGCCATGCGCTGGACCCAGACTTCTACGCTCTCCTGCTTCAAGGAACCATGCTGGCTCATGGAACGTGTGTTCACCTGAGGATCTGGCACATTCTGAGGATTATACTGCGGAGGTGCGCAGTGAAGCCGGGATCTGCTTCGGCTGAAGGGACAGTGCTGCAAGCTATGTGTCCCAGTGTTGACAAGCATGCCACCTGTCAACATACCTTGCGCAGAGCAATTTCATATTTAGAGAAGCAAATTATGCACCAGTGCTGATGGTATCACGTTGCATGTAGTTGGTCAGATTTCCTGCACGTAGCACACCTTGGACAGGATGGACTTGTCGAATTATGCTGTGACCAGCGTGGTGTGGCACACTACAACAGGCCGCCATCCTCATTGTTCACTCTTGTCCAGACATCACCTGGATTCTGTTTCGATTTCACAAACGTGACCTAGCCAGATCGTGGATCCCACTCCGACCTGCGGGATATACGAATCTTGTCATTCTATAAGCATGCAGAGGCGATCCATGCATCTAGCACAGGAAGATGTTCTTTCAGATGGTAACGAGTGATCTCCGTGCTCTTTCGAAACTTAGTTCATGCATTTCGGAATGGATTCAGTGGGTGGCGTTCCCTGTCAAGTCCAGTTTTATTGGTTTGCTTTGCACGTCTCTTTTAGCATGCCAATATATTTCCAACGCTTGCTAAGTCATTTGTCGTGCTTTTAATTGAGAGCCTCTTCTGGTGGAGGGGCTGGCAATGCTGGAGGAAGACGGTATACTTCAGTGGTCTGCAGCCGTCAAGGCTTGAGCTGGGTGTCATTGTCTGGACGTCTGCCTCAACTGGTCTTTGCGATTTTTGGAAATTATTTGAAAATATCGCAAGCATCGCCTACCAGGCAGCATGATGGCAGCGTTGCGAAGGATTAGCAGATAAATCCAGCTTTGCCAAGTTTGGTAGCTCTGTCACCATGGACACAGCTCGCATGGCCGCAGGCTCTTTAGGTCCGCGATTGGCTGGCAGGCTCACCGCAGAGCTCATATTGAGAAGCCCACAGTACATGAACTGTGTGAAGGACTATGAGATTGATCTCAGAGGTGCGATTAATGATGCTTTATCAGAAATGTAGACCTGCAGCGCCTGACTGCAACGGTTCCTCTTGGCCATCGGTGCTCCAGCCCTGCGCTCACAGAGATTTGTGAACCTCTGTGATAATCAGCAATGCTGGACTGATTCTGTTGACGTCTGTGTCTTTAGGCTCAAAAATCAATTCTATAGAAAATCTAGGAGCCACACAGGTACGAGTGCACATCAAATGTCGCTGTTGTTTCTTTGGCGTGCACAAGCTATGTATGGCTGTCCCCTCACTAGACTCAACCATCTGAGCCTTGCAAGCCTGCCCTGCAGAATCAATTTGACAGCATCGATCTGTCAGACAATAACATCATCATCTTGGAAGGATTCCCAAAGCTCCCGCGCTTGAAAACATTGCTTCTCAACAACAACAGAATAACGAGGATTGGGCGGCACCTGCAAGGTGCGCAAGTGCGCTGGGGTTCGCACAGAGCTGTGTAGAGAAGTAGAAGAAGGGGCTGATCAGCATGTGCTGTTGCAGAGTCAATCCCCAATCTCACGCACCTCATCCTCACAAACAACCGGTTGAAGCATCTTGCGGTGAGCCCCTGTCTGCTGCTGCTTGCAAAGCTTGATGTGTCAAAATGCTCTTTCTGGGATTTGTATTGTCTGCCAGATGCAATGTGAAACATGAGGGTGGCATGCAGGATCTTGAGCCTCTCTCGACTCTTCCAAAGCTACAGCATCTGAGTCTTTTGGACAATGAGGTCACAAAAGCGAAGCACTACAGGTGAGACCAGGGCACAGTCTGCTCATGTTTCTCTGTACAGGCTGTTGCTGCTGGTTCCTGACGTTACATCTCGAGCGGTGCTGAGACCTCTGGAGTGCAGACTGTACCTCATCCACCAGTGCAAGCACCTCAAGGTGCTGGACTTCAGAAAGGTCAAACAAAAGGTATGCTGATAATTCACGCGTCCGTTGAGGTTACGGACACCTCTCTTGGCTTGCAGCATCTGCTGTCCTATGCCCGCTGATGATGTAGGCCCTCTAAGAATGCGTGCGTTGCCCGGAGCAGGAAAGGCAGGAGGCGGAGAACCTGTTTGCCGCAGAGCCGGATCTGGTGACGGCGAACCGCACGTTTGAACCGGGTGAGGGCCTGGCAGAGGCTGAGGCCCCGGGGCAGGCCGACGCTGATATGGAGGCTGCGCCCGCAGAGCCTGCCGCCCAGAAGGGGCCCACGCCCCAGCAGCTGACGGCTATCAAGGCAAGCGCGCAAAGGCTCAGAGTCGTTCTTGTCACTTGCTTGTGCATTGTTGATCATGGTCCCTGGTCAGTAGGTCTCATATCAGCACAGAAGTGGTGGTGCATGCGCTGCTCCTCTGCGGATCACGCCAAGCCTTTGTCATGTTTTTAGGCCCTTGTATCATGGTGCAAGACTCATCTGTGGGTGCGCCAGGCTGCGATTGCCAATGCGGCCACTCTGGAGGAGGTAGCACGGCTGGAGGAGGCGCTGCGCACTGGGCACATGCCCAGCCAGCTGCTTGAGAATGGGGTCAATGGGGATGCTGCCGCCATGGAAGAGGGCTGATGTGGTCGGCAGCAAACATTTCAACTGGGCTTTTAGCAGCCATGGAGAGCTCTGATGAATCAGGAAGCACCCTCTGCCTTGTGTTGGTTGGCTGGCTGGCTGGCTTGGGACGCCGGCTTGAACTCACCAACAAGCTGGACTTTGTTACTGGGTGGTGTGTGATTCGTGCAATGTGTTATGCCAATGGGTTGACATGGATCCTGTGATTTTGATTGATGCCAGACCCCAGATGAAAGGCGGCTCCGGCTCGGAGCTTGAGGAGCGATTGGTGTGAGAATGTGAGGAGTTGAGATGAATGTGCTGTCTCTGTTGCGGCTGCTGCATGACAAGAGTCATTGCTGCATGAGGTCGTCGTAGCTCTGATTGTGAATTCTTGCACGTTGGGTTGCCATGGCTTGTAAGGTTCTCAGAAGCAATCTCACCTTCACAGTATGAAGCTCACATTAGTGACTGTGAATTATCTCTTCTCCCGGGCATGTAGAGATTCCCAAAATGTCTTTCAGCTTGATCAAGAGGCCACCTCGCGGCGTCACAGTGACAGCGGTTTCAAATGGTTGTGACCAAGTTGGTCACAACTTGTGTTGAAGTTGTGTTTGTGATCAATTGCCAACAGGGAGCGCTTGAGCAGCAAGGTAATTGCAGTGCAGCTGTGCTGCATCACACTAACAGGAATGGGAGAAACAATGCATGAACTTTCTGAGGAATGTACAGAATTCAATTTGGAAACAGCATCCACCCTTCTGTGCAGAAGCCCTACCAAAGCCCCAATGTTACAAGGTAATTGGCATAATGCATCGCGCTTGCATCGCTCTGCAGCACTGATGATCGCTCTTGCAGATCCAAAGCTGGGATGATATATTTTGTTGTCCTGTTAATTTTTAAGTGTGACTATGTGCAAATCTGGCAGCTTGATACCAACTTCTTGTGAGGTGCTGGAAATGTGAAGTCGAAATTGACTTCTCTACCTCTTATCAAGATACCTCGCTCCTGTACAATCATGGAAGCTACATTATGTTCAGATCTTACAATATCTGTTCAACAAGAAGGATTGTAGGTCATGAAACCACAATTTGCTCATATACTGGGCACCATCGATGGAGGTATAGAAAGCTTGCCAGGCACAGAAGGCAATTCGGACTTCGCTGGGACTCCGTTGAACTCTTATTCGAGAATACCACGCGGCAACGTGGCTGTGCGCTTCAAGGATGATCCTGCCACAGAACCTTTGCGCTCCTTTTTACTAGCTACACTTCACAGCTGTCAGGAACTCATCAGCACAGCTAGGAGGCTGGGATTTCCAGAGACGTCTGTGCGTAACAAGTTGCCGTGGTACAGGTGATCCTCGATCCAAATTACCCTACCACGCTGCTGCTGTTTCTTTCCTTCTGTGCCTTTGATTCTTTGCACGGGACGAGGACTGTGGCTCTTATGTGTAGATTAAATGTATTGGGGCAGAGTCTGAGGATCCTGCACAGCGACCGCCAATGTGTCATTGCCTGAGATGCGCATGCAGGGATGCAGTAGCAGACCCCCACGGAGCCGTGGTACTCAGCTTGCATCAGCGCGAAATGCTTGCGGCTCAGTCAAAGGGCGCGCTGGCATCCCAGGATGTCAATTACAGACCGAAGCCGCACTTCAGGACAAGCGCTCCTGGCATCAGGACTGTCATTGGCGCCAATGTGCTCTTGGTCTGGCTTGTCTGCACCTTGCGGATATGATGGATACGCGTATATGTGCGTGGCATGCAGCAGCTACTTTTGCAGGACCACTAAGTGCCATCCTGCAGGATTGCCAGCATTGATGACATTACGGGATTAAATTTTCTGGCATTGAGGCAACAGCGCGCTTCATTGCGATCACTGGGCTTGCAGACTGCGAAGCGGAATCAACCTGACAACCCAGTTGCAACAGCTTCAACATGAGCTATACTGGACATGCATGCCTCTGAATTGTCTGGGCAATATGAAAGGCCCTGAAATGATTCTGCGGGCATTGACCTTTGCATTCAGGTGCAAGACAACATCAACTTGAACAGCAAGAACCGAGAAAGACACACTTTTGAGTGACCTGCACCATAATTAGCGACGGTGTTCATAACATTGTAAAAGCCACACTTGAATGCAATGGAATTGATCATGCTCCTGGGCCGGACTCCGGAAGCGTCTTGGGTATACGTATTTGCAATTTAACCCGTGAGGCAGCCCTTCCTCATGTAAAGGAATTTCAAATGAGGAGCAGTTCTTGGCACTTGCACTGTCTTTCATGTCTGTGTTCTTTCTCGTTTTGGAGCAAGCATATCAGAAGCTGGCCTGCAGACATTACAGACTGCCTGGTGGCCATGACAGCAACTTGAAGTTGCACTGCAGTGCACTGATGATCATCTGCACCATGATGCCTGAATGGAGCTCCGGAGCATTGATAGGTAAAAGAATTTTTACATCTGTTCAGCTTCTATCAGCCACCACAGGTAATTGGGAAGTTGGGATTGCAGATGAGTGCAATTCCAACACTCAAAATTCATTGGGAAAAAATTAAGTAAGCCAGCCGACATACATATGTGCATGATGCATTCACCACTTCCCATACCACATGCACATCCAATGTCCACACATAATCCAATTGTCAATCTACCCACGGGCAGCTCCAGTGGAGGTCTTGCAAGTATTTCTATATCAAGCTGGAGCAACAAAGCGACAACATCAGTCACAACTCTTCCATGTGTCACCATTGTTTGTAATCAAAAGAGGAGGCCGATACAGAAAGTGTCTGTCTGCAGTGCAACTGTACTACAGGATGGTGGGCCATGCGTTCTAGGAAGCCGTAGCTACCATGGTATGTACCAGAATCTACCAATAACCCCTGAAGGGTTCATGGAATCACTGGCTGGTGGGTGCAAAACACACACCTGCAGGCCACCCAGCGCCTCTGTTGCACAGAGGTGTCTGACTGCTGGATGCCTCTGGCAGGTCATGGAGGACCCCAAAATTGCAGTGCAGTAGGACGCCGCTGCAGACAGCCCCATGGGATGTCACAGGGGCAGCAGCGGCACAGACTGTCACAGGATGGCAGACCTAAAACTGTGGAAAGTAGGCTATGGCATGAATGGCCCTTGCAATGCCCACCCATATGTACATCGCAAGTGAACAGCGCTCAAACACGCTTCTGCTGCAGCAAGCTCGTATGTCAGACCGAGGCCAAAAGAAAAACAGTCTGCCCAGCTCTGCAAAACGACAGCACCTTCACCAAATGATACTACAAACGTTAATACAACGTCGACTTGATATGCAGGCGTGTGGTGTGCAAAGCTCTCCCCTGTGGAAGGCAAGTCCTGACGCACAGCATGGTGTGGGCACTTCAACTGTGCGCTGCCAAAACCGTCCCTGCATAGATATGTTACCCATAATCTGCTCGTTGTGTAAATTGGCTGTTCCCTTGTGGAGCAGCCATCTGCAGCAGTAAGTAACCAAGCCTGTCCTGGCCCAAATCTGTCGGTCAAGTAGTGGTACAGATATTGTGAGCTCTAGTATACAGCATGCCGCTCACCCAATGAATTGACCCCTTCACGAGCTGACTGCATTGCCATGCGGCACCTGAATCCCAGAGTGAAACTTGTCCTGGGGAAACATGAATAGGCACAGCACCTCGATCAAGAATCTTGGAAGCCTAGATCAGGATAGGTGCGCATCCAAGGTACCCAAATGGAGAATTGCTGAATACTTCAGTACCACAACGCTCGCCCACACAAACCCATGGGAGCTCTGTGGGATCAAAAGAGCGCCCTGATCGTTGCAGAAGGCTTGCGAGGGTTTCGGCGAAAAGATTGCGAGGGTGTCGGTGTGCAGGTCCCGTCTTCCGCGCTGTCGCTGTGGCTCTCACTGTGTCGCAGAAGAGTCAGCGTGGACACGGCGATGCTGTTGAACTCGTCCTCCTTGATGACCTGGGTTGCGGACAACATGACAGCTCTTGAGCTCTCGGAACAGAGTCCCAAGCTTACGGATTCGGCCAATTGGGGCGCTTGTCTCGCGTTTTGGCCTGTTGAATCTTCTCTAGAACCACTACTTTGAGTGAGACCCGTGCACATCCCTTTACATTGATACCGGAGCTGTGGTGGTTAGGTCAGTCACCTGACGAGGACCGAGTTGCTTCTCACCTTGGTCGGAGACAGGGTGAAGAGACTCGGAGGCCCCGATATGCGAGCAGCTCCGTCATGTAGGGTCAGGCCGCTGGGAAGGAACAGCTGGGGGTGCACCATTGTCTGAGTGCCACGGTCCACGACCGTGCGCCCGTTCCGGGAGATGGAATTGGGTCTGATCAGGCTGCACACACACAGCTGCGGGTCACGTACTGCATTCAAAGCTTTCGGAAACGACCAAGACTTCACTGCATAGGTGCCTGCTTGGCTGCTAAGTTTCCAAACCTTCCTGATCACGCAAGGTCGAGTCCCGAGATTCATCACGTTTCAAGAGCAGAGCAGCCACCTCTTGGTGGGCTTGCGGCCCCTCTTCGAGTCTGTGGAGTTCCTCTTGAGGTGCCCAGAGCTCGGACGACCAGTCAGGAACACGCTCAGCTCCTTCCTCCCTCCCTTCCCAGCCTTGTGCCCAGGGCCGTCCTTCTTCGTCACCGGTCTCGAGTGTGGGAAGTATCCCTCCAGGCTTCGCTTCACCAGGTACCTTGCTCCACACGCATTGCACAAAACAGGCTTGTCTTCCGGCCTGCACAGCAATTCGCCTCAGGCTCCGAACACGTCGGCTTGCTGCCCTCTGATGACCGTCCACAACCTCCCAGGGCAGGTTGTGTGCAGGCCAACGGATATCTCGCGGTCGACAAACTCACCCCTTACGCCAGCAGACGCTGGTGGTGGTCATGCAGTGCCTGCATGGGCCACCGCTGCCCGACCGCATAGCAACAAGAGTACAGGTGCTAGGTGGATTTGGCAATCTGCTCAAGGCTCAAATTTTGCCTGACAATGCAAAGGCTAGCACAGGAGGTTGTTGTGACATAAATGTGTAAGGTGCCGCCAGTACTAGCTGGAAGATAGAAAGTACAGCTGCAGCAAATCTTCTTTGGGCAGCTGCTGCTCTGAGGGAACGCTTTTCCCAGCCACCAATTGTCGAAATACCCTTTCGGCCACCTCAGCCCAGGTGGGCAGAGCAGGGCCCTTTGGGCTGCCCTTAATTGGGTGGTCCACCAGAGAACGCAGCGCCAATGTGGATGCAGAATCCCTTTGTATGTTTCAAGTGTGGTAGTAGTCCTATAGACCAGGGGAGCTTTGCTTCTCTGATAATGGTGGACACTTGACTAAGTTTCGTCGAGCCTGCAATACTATTGTGTTGCGCAATGCATGCTATCACTTGCAATTGATCTGCATGATATCATCGATGCATGCAACTTCGAATCTGTTTGAAAGTTTGAAGATTTGGCCCATCCCGCCCGGCGGGGATCTAGATATTTGGGATCGATCAGTTGGCATTTGATTTCGCTGAGATACGTAAGGTGACAAGCAAGAGATCCAACCAGGTGTGTCACACGGTGTAGAAATTTCTGGCTGGATCTCTTGTTTGTCACCTTCCGTATCTCAGCGAAGTTTCCTGCATCATGCATTTAGACTTAGCATGAATACTGCCACTGTCCAGTGTAGTCTAGTCACGTCACAATATCCAGTAGTTACTGGCAGCAATCAGGGATTATTGACTATCATATGATATTCATGTCATTGGGTTGATTGGGTCTTGCTTGAATCTGGCGAGTCCAACAAGGGTAGGAATTTGGCAGCCTTTACATGCAGCTTGTCTGCAGATGCACCTTGCCTTCGGCCAGGGGCAACTAAAGACTACCCGTAGTACTACTACTTAGTCTTTAGTACCCCCTGCTTCAGCAGGAAAAGCATGTAATAATAATAATAATAAAAATAATATGATATTCATGTCAACACATGACGGCATCTGCACACCAGCTGGTGGCATCTTGATCTGTCCCTCTCAAGCACCAACCATTACAGTCTCGCTTTTGAGCCTCTTCTCAGTGCGTTCTTGGCTCTCATCACCAGCAATCCCGCTCTGCAACACTGTCACAGGCCTGTGCCCCTCATGCCTGTCGCCATCCCCTGGCTGCCATTGTGCCTCATCTGGCATTGCAAGGCCATCAACAATTGCATATGCCACGCCGTTTGTCAACTGCCCTTCGGCTGACAGTGCTACAGCAGCATCGCCATGGTCTGCTGCATGCTGGCTTTTGCTATCAGCCGCTGCGTCTGCTGAGCCATGCTCACCAGGTGCTGCAGGCCTGAGACACCTGTTTGGTGGTGGAAACTGTCCGATGGAGAAGACAGGGGGCATCTGCCGCTTTGGCGGTGCATCCAGGACATGGTCTGGCACGCACTTTATGGCCTCCTACACAGGACAAATCCACACATGTGTAAGCTTCCAAATCTGAGCTGTAATGAAGGCAACCTGCACATACATTACGCTCTTCGCAAGCACAGAGCACACACCTGAGAGTGCGTTTGGAAAACCCCGCCTTGCAAAGACAGGGTGGTGGTCATCATAGGGTGTACACTTCTCAATGGCATGCAGGAATTGAAAGCAGGGGGGACGGGCACCTCCACGACTTCGGCAACGGTGGCGGGCTTCTTGAGCAGGGCGACGTCGAGCATGCGGCGCCACTTGCGGCCGCTGGGCTCGCCGACAAACAGGTTGAGCAGCGGCCGCGCCACGGTGCGCACATTCGGCGTCTTGCTGCCGTCCGGCTTCATCCCAAAACGCCCTACCACCGCATCCGCGTACTCCACATACTTGGCCAGCACCTGGCGTCAGAACCGCAGCAGCACCCCAAAATTCAGCAAGGTGCGCTCTCAAGATCGCATGCAGGTACGTGCAGAGGCAGGACTTTACTTTCCGCCGTGCTCGGCCAGGAGCAGTATTGGCCTGGATTCTGCTTGTATAGCTTGACCCTGAAATTCTCGAGCCTCATGAGCTTACAGAAGAACCCGATGCATCTCCAGAAAGGCACGTGACACGATGAAAAGGGCCATAAAGGGGACGTGCACACCTCTCGCCGGCTTGTGGCTGCATTCGTCTCGGCGCCGAACACTGCGATGTCCGCGTCTGCCAGGCACGCCCAGGGGTGGTTGTAGGCAGCGCGGCCGATCATGACGCCGTGGATCGATGCGCCATCCACGCTGTGCTGCAGGGCTGCTGCTGCCTGGTGACAGCTGTCCAGGCCGCCGTTCAAGCTGAACTCCAGATGTGGGAAGTCCCGATTCAGGGCCCACACCCATTCATGCCTGCATGCAGGGTAGCCACCATCAACCAAAGAGCTTAGATCTGCAAGGCTAGTCTAGATCACACTGCGGCACAAAGCATCGGCTTACACTGTTTCCTCTTGAGACGTTGGTAAGGATGCCGACCTGAGAGGGGGAATGGTGCGGTTCTCGTGCGGCGACAGGCCATTGAGGAGGCACTTGCGAGCATGCATGATAAAGTGGCTGACGCCGGACCCCTCATGCACGACGCGTATGAAGTTGCACAATGCCTCGTACGAATCCACATCGTCCACGCCTGGCACAACACCTCAGTCACCTCAGCCTCTTCCTTTTAGTCTGAAAGGAAAGCAGCTGCATGTTGCCGACAGGGAAATCAAACTTGCAATTGAAGTGCAAGCCCTGACAGGGCAGGATCCCACAAGGACAAGTTCGCAGAACAAAAGTTGCCGCCTAGATTGCTCAGGAATTTGAGCGATGCATTTTTTGCCCAAAGAGAATTAAATTACCATATGGGCACAAGAGGCAGCTCTAACGGACAATGAGTGGCGCGCACCAAGGCGACACTTGACGGTGACGGCGGCGGAGCCGAGCGCCTGGCGCATGGCTGCGCAGCAGGTGGCGACGTTGGCAGGTTGCAGCATAAGTGATGCGCCAAAGCAGCCGGCGCCGGCGACGCGGTCGCTGGGGCAGCCGCAGTTGAGGTTGATCTCGTCGTAGCCGTAGCGCGCCACAATCGCCGCCGCGGCCGCCAGCTTGGCTGGGTCGCTGCCGCCCAGCTGGCACACGATCGGGCGCTGCTCCGGCGGAAACCACAGGAACCTGTTTTGCACAGCCAGTGTTGATTTGAATCAAGATCATGTGACAATGTCGAGTGACAAGGCCAAGTCATAATGGTAACACAGGCTGGAACGCATCAGCAGGGTTTCGCAATATAGGTCTTGTAGAGACACCTGTCGGTGATGGGGTTATGGATGATAGTTTGGTCCACCACCATTTCGGTGTACAGCCAGGTGTGCTTGGAGATGAGGCGGGCCATCTGGCGGTAGTGCACGTCTGTCCAGTCCATCCTGCAGCAGAGGCAAATCACATCAAGCCCGAAGTCCTGCAAGTCATCAGGGGGACACTTTGCACTGGGTCATTCACTGGTGGCGTGCGCGTACATAGGTGCCACGCTGAGCAGCTGCGGGCCTTGATGGGCTGATGTGACTGCCATTCGGGCAGACGGGCTGCAGCGACTGCTGCTCAGAGGAGAAGGGCTGAGGCGTGGTGCAAAGTCCAGCAGAGATACCAATGAGCGGCAGGTCCAAATTCTGTTGTTGGCTGGCAGCGAAGGATGCAGAGATGCTACACGCTGCATTCAGCAGAGCTGTACCAGCGGCTCAAGCTGCCAGACCACTGGAGTGTAGCAAGCCGTCTCGGAGGCAGCGACACAGTTCTTCTTCTCTGTGACTTTTTTCTGAAATTTAATTGGTTTCAATGATTATTCGAGTATTGATCGATAATATGAGCCACAAGGCAGTGTTCACTGCGTCTAAGTATGTTCCTAGATCTAAATCGTCAACTGGAAGGAAAGCTCAGCGATCTGCGAGGCCTCTTTTGAGTACACACCTTGACAACTTTCCAGTCGAGACAGCAATGCAGTTCTTCTGCTCTTTACAATGGGAGGTGCTATTATTATTTTCAGGCGTCACACAGGACTCAAAGCAAACATCGCTCTTGCAGATCCTTATTACAGTGGATCCTTAATACAGTATTCCCTAAACCCTAAGCTAAAGTGGATGAAGAATATGGTCGGGGCTGCTCCTCCCTAGAGATCTCTTAGTAACCGCTGAGCTCACCAAATGGATAGAGGTTTGCGGCCCGTTTGCTTCGCAAAGAAGAAAGTGTATTTCTCCGAAAACTTTGGCTGAAATGGCTGCAATGATTCCGTGTGCTGCCCCTGGTGTTCTTCGATTACAGCCTCTGCGGTGTTTTGCTGCTCCTGCTCAGAGACGATGCTTGCAAAGGGGAATGTCGCTTGTCAGGGCAGCCACTACGGTTCCTAGCGAGGTGCAATATCATTTAAAAATATGTTTGTTCATCATCAATCCTGTGAATGTTGTATGTTCTGTTGTGAGTTTCATTGTCTCTGAAGTTCTGGGAGAACCTTCTAGAATAGTCGGGTTCAAGGCGATGATCCAATGGCAAACGGATCCTCCTCCAATCTGCATAAATGCCTGCCCTTTTCATGTCATAATTGACCCCTTTATCACACTCTCTCGCAGCGTTGGTTCAGTGAGAGGGTGGCATCGGTTGTTTATGGGTGCTGCAGCTCACCAGGAGGGGCTGATTTATTTTCTTTATTGGCTGCAGTACAAGACACTTGCTCCGGTTGGCGAGCGTGTTCTTGTAAAGGTGGACGTCAGCGAGGAAAAGTCCGTTGGGGGCATCCTTCTTCCTTCCAGCGCACAGAAGAAGCCCACACAAGGTCAAGTGGAGAAGGCTGGGACAGCCAAGGCTGTCAAGGTACCTTTGCTTGGCAAAAGCGGTCACATTTGATGCTGCACTTTCCCTTTCATGCTCTGTGCTACTGCTACAGCTCCTTTGCGACCTTCTTGATGGGGTTTTGTTGCAGGACGGAGAGAAGGTTGTCTACTCCAAGTATGCAGGCACAGAGCTGAAAATGCAAGGCACGGAGTATGTCATTCTCAAGGTACAGCTGGTCCTCATGCATATCAGCGCAATCTTGCACTTCAGAAGCTTGCCGGCACGCTAGTTTTCTGGGCACATGTCCATCACATGTGATTTCCCTCTGCAGGAGGATGATGTCATTGGCATTCTGGCATCTGACAACATAGCAGACTTGAAACCGCTGGGCGACCGCCTTTTGGTGGAGGTGAGTTTGAGTGTTGCCCATTTCAGTCCTCCCGACACCTGCAACATCTGCACGATTAAAATCCTGTTGCTCACAAGCCTTTAATCATGGCCAGGTTGAGGAGGGAAAGGACGAGACAGATGCCGGCCTGCTCTTGACGAGCTCAACCAAGGAACAGCCCACCATTGGCAAGGTGCTCCTCTTCGGCTTTATTTTGCAGGCTTTGACTAGTGATGCGCTGTGCATATATGTATGAATAAAATTGCCTGTCAAAGCTGTGCATATGATGTGTAGTGATCTGACACTCAGCATGTGCAGGTCATTGCTGTGGGCAGCGGAAAGGAGGATGAGGATGGCAAGATTGTAAAACCAAACCTGAACAAGGGAGACACAGTGCTATACAGCAAATACAGCGGGACAGAGTTCTCCGGCCAGGACGACAAGCAGTACATTGTCATCCGGGAAAGCGATGTGCTCGCCTCCATTTCATGAGCAGCAGTAACGAAATACTTTTCAAGAAAAGATTCTGCTTATGTTTACAAACGCACCATGTTGTTGTGTCTTTTGGTGAGCAGCAATGGTATAGATGACAGAACATCATTTGTGATGTTCTTACAAGTGCTTATATCTGGATCCTTATGGCTCGCCATGAAGGGGAGAATCTTTGAGAATGCTGAGGTTAGGCAGCTGTTGCTTCTGTAACCCTAAAGACAGAAAATTTGCACGTCCATTGCACTGCAGACCATAATGCAAGCTACAACTTTCTCGTAGCCACGGCTATATAATCAATTCTTCCTTCTCCTCCTTCAGAAACATCCACTGGGAAGCGTCCGAATTAATTGTGCCTATTCACTGCAGCTGCATTTGAACGGCCCAAACCCCTCACCATATGGTGAGAAATAATCAAAACAAGCAATCGATTATCATGCATTTGTCTCGACTGCTTGGAGGCCATCATTCTCCTTTCATGTATAGACAGGAGCCATCGCTTCAATTTGCCGAGACTACATGTAACCTTTGAAATAATTGGGACGTGCTGGCTTGTTAGATTTGTACTGCAAAACTCCTCTTCAATAGACGATGAGGTCTCATTACCCTCAAAGAATTGTCCACAGCGTACTGAGACGAGGTCGGCTGTTCTCAACTGAATGGCCTGGCGGCAGACCGGACTTGCTCCTATGACAAAAGTGCTTCTACCTCTGCAACTGCAGAGTTTGCATGATTGCAGAGGTTCCACGGAGATCATGCCCTCTCACTGTGCTGCCATAGCTGCCTTCAAGGAGCTTGCCGTAAGGGTACACCTGCAAAATGATATCAGGAACTATCATACTATACAGGATGTGAAAAATCCACAAATTTAAGTGCAGGAACAGTGCGTCATCTTCTCAGCTTCATGGCACCAAGTAGAAGCTATGCCAATCAATACAGATATGATGTTGTTTCCAAGACACAGAAATTACCTTGCTGGCAGCGATTGTTCTGTTCCGGTTCTGTTCCATCTCTGTGAGCAGCCACTTGGCCAGCTCAGGCTCAAAAAAGTCTGCAAAAGTCTGATCCAATGCGCTGCGCTTCTGGCCGCCCACTTCATACCTGGGACCATCTTGCAATAAAGACACTGAATAGATGTGGACATCATGTTGTAACAGACCAGCGATGCAGAAGCTTTCAGACAGTCAAGACTGAAGTGTGCCCCCTTGTAGGTGCACATGTTGCTAGGGATCACAAGGAATCACAAAGCAAATTGCCATGCACTTCATATTTGGCAACTTACGAGAGCATGTGGATCTTCTTCCTAGTCGCAGAGTCAACCAGAGGTTGCAGCACGCTCCACAGCCCATTGAAAATGAATGGTGCACCCACCACCTGTATGGCATCCCACACAAGGAATAGTGAGGGTGCTGTTCAGGGTACTACAATGCCAAATTCTATAGGTCACATTGCAACACGCCCTCGTGGCCTCACCATGAAGGCTCCCAATCGCTCAGGGTAGTGCTTTGCAGACAGCTCCAGGAATGTGCTAGCAATCTGTGGGTTGAGGTCCCCAAATCCAAACCCGTAGAAGTCTGCAAGCACAGGATGAAGATCAGCACAGCCTTCAGATTTCAAGTCACCATATCACGTATTCATTGAAGGCTTTAGAAACTCAGCGACTCATCAGAGTGGCCAACACACCAGACACCCAGACCCATTGCTCCACAGGCGCCCTCATCAGGCTGATGGCCTACCATGCAACATAGAGGGTCAGTCAGACCAAGCCACAGTGTTCCTGTAAGAGATGCAATGTAGCAACTGCCCATTGCCCATATTGTTGCAGTGAATGTAGGTGGACTATGAGACAGCCTCCAGACATAGAGTTTCAGGATAATCCACCTGCTCAAAGGTAGCCACCATGTGCAACCTGTTGTCCTCCACAGATCTATTTGCTGCAAGCGCCAGGCAGCTATAGATGACAGGACGTCCCAGTCGGTCAAAGCCAACAGGATGCATGTAGTGCGAGCGCGAGTCTTTCTTGCATGCCAAGCATGATATGTGTTCCACTTGCTCACTCTCTCGCCAGTGAAGCGTTTCCTTGAGCCTCTTCTCTGCCTGGAAAGCAGACAATGGACCACTAGATGCAACCCTGTTTGGAAAATGCAACGAACTCAACTACTTCCTTGCAAAAATGCATATTGAGGGAGCTGGCACTTATACAGTACCTGGCTAACGTTACCATCTGCAGCCCTTAAAAATTGATTGATGGTTTGATCATTACAGCGCTGTGAGAGCTTTGGGGACAGCCGGCTTCTAACAGTGGCCATGTCTGCAGCGCTGATGAGTGCCTTCCGGGCCGCCAATGTGGCATCTACATGCAATGTTTGAGCTCCATCGAAACCTTTCTTGCCATTGACTAGCTGCGTTGTTTTGTCACAGTGGGCACTGTCCTCCATCACTCTAGCCATGCAGTGCAGTTGAGCCCTGCACAGACATTATTTGCGATCTTTGCAGCATACTTGAAGCATACTCCAGGAAATATTACCATTTTCTAATTGAGTGGTATTGATTTGCAGCCTAATACCACCTATATCGGTTGCCTTTCGGAAAAATAGCTAGGGTATACGCCACAGAGCTCATTACCATGTCGACAACGCAGGATGGCCCTTAGCACAGGCACCATACGGTTTATTTCCAAGAGGAAGAGCAGAGTTGATCATACCTTGAAGTTGTTTGATGTTCTATGCGGTATATTCCTTGATGAGGTGCTCAGCAGAAGCAGTCTTGACGCACACGAGCTGGGTTTGGTGCCCTACACTGAAGGAACCAAGGCTCATGTGAGGTCCTCGGCAAGGGCGTTTGACGTCCTCAATTCCCGGAGATTGATCAGGGAGACAGACGAGACTCAAGGCACGTGGCAGACATGTGCAGCTTCGTGCTTTTTACCGTCCCTTGATGGAGCCTGCAATTCACTTTCTTGACATCGAGAGCGTGAAACCAAGTCAGGGTGATCCTAGTGATGAACTGTCTCACTTCTCGACTTGGCTTCACACTGAACGGGGTCGGTAGCCTGGTTTGTCGTGGTGTGTGGGGCGCGCTTCAACGGCAGTCTCACAAGCCCGCTAGAGCTTTAGCAATACGTATTTCTAGTCCCCGAGTATCATTGTTTGACGATAAGCTGCCAAGAATGAATTCTGTATCATCATACACGAGCAGATCTGCATCGTCGACATACTCAGCAGTGGATGACATCACCTATTTGTAAGTACTTTTCAGGGGCAAAAATCATACCGGACATACTTCCTTATGGTAGTCAAGTCACAAATTGGAAAGGATGCCAGTTGTCTACAAAACGAGAAGTCATGCCTAGTAGCAGTGCCCTGAACGACACTGAAATAGGTTGCAATACACAGACTGCCACGGCCACTATAAACAATTATATGCGTCGTGAGATGTGTACGGATGCCTGCCAACCTAAGCAATTGAGCATGCCAGAGGATGCGTTTTGCTATTGTCTACAGGGGCCAGGATCAGGCAGTTGCCATCGATGAGGAGTTGATGGGACCGCTGGGCTTCAGCGTGGATCAGCTCATGTGATCCAGATGCCTTGCCTTGCTTGTTTACTACTGCCAACCAAGCGAATTTGTCCACCATTGCATAACTTGTAATGCTCACCGTGGCCCTGCCAGCACAGTTTGGACAGTACTGACACTGTGCAGGTACTGTGCAGGGAAGTTGCAGGGCTCAGTGTGGCCGGTTCACTGGCGTCGGAGTACCCTGCAGCCTCACATCCCCGTATACTGGTCGTGGCAGGCCCTGGCAACAATGGTGGGGATGGACTGGTGGCTGCACGCCACCTGTTCCACTTTGGGTACTCTGTGCATGTGAGTCGTCAACCTGCGCTTTTTACCTGCGCCACCCGTTTCGTGTACAGATGACCACCAATCGTCATTGTGTCCAATTCCATCGCTTGCAGTTCTGGGTTAAACTACTTGCATGTTGACTTGATGGTAACGGAATATCTGCTGCTGCCTGCAGGTACTTTATCCAAAGAAGACAGACAAGCCCTTGTACCATGGCCTGGTGACGCAGCTAAAGTCATGCAACATACCGTTCCTCTCGGCTGAAGACATCCTTGACGGGCCACCCCTCAAGGAGCGGTATGATGTGATTATAGATGCCATATTTGGTTTCAGCTTCAAGGGCTCGCCTCGGCCTCCCTTTGACAAGATTCTCGAGGTATGCTCCCACACCATCACAGCTGCAGTCATACTCGGACAGATTCTGTTGCTGTACGTTGTATAACTCAGTTAGAGCACCTCTTTATTCTCAAGTATGGAGCTATTTCTGCCAGCTGAGTTCCTTTTGGATTACAGCGCTTGAAGCCGCACAACGAGCCGCCAGCCATCGCCTCGGTGGACATGCCCTCGGGGTGGCATGTGGAGAATGGGGACGAGATTGGGGATGGCCTGCGCCCTGAGATGCTTGTGTCCTTGACCACTCCGAAGCGGGGAGCGCAATTCTTCGAAGGACCTTTCCATTACCTTGGGGGACGCTTTGTCCCCCCCATAATCAAGGTCTGGTGCATCACTTGCCTTCTAACTTTCCTGAAGAGACACTGGGCTCTAAAGTACAAATTGCCGCACATCACTCTCACAACCCATATTTCATGCCATTCTGCTGGATCCTCTGCTCAAGGAAAGCAACTGATAGCTCCGCGTGCAGGAGAAGTACAAGCTAAACCTGCCCCCCTACCCTGGCACTTCCCAGTGTGTGAAGCTGTCGGGCAGCCAGGCAGCCGGCAATAATGGCAAAGTGGACCCGGCATCCATCCGCCTGAATTACTCCCTGGCAGATGTGAGCGGCGGCCTGCTGGAGTCTGATGTGGACCCCGACCCCCTCAAGCAATTTGACAGTTGGTTCAAGGTGTGGTGTCCACAAAAAGCCTTGCAGGCGTTTCAGTTGGACAGCACTGCATTGCAGCAAATTCACACCATGAAGCAAAGAAAAGGGTCTGAAACACAGTGGGATAGATGGGATGATGATGGGGTAAAACTGTGCGCAGTGGGGGAGGACTTTCGTCGTATACTGCTGAAGAACCTCATTTGAAATCCTCAGGACGCGGTGGAGGCGAAGGTACTGGAGGAGCCGAATCAGATGGCGCTGGCATCGGCGGACGAGCGGGGCGTTCCCTCCGTTCGCATGGTCCTGCTGAAGGGCTACGACGCGCGCGGCTTTGCGTTCTACACCAATTATGACAGCCGCAAGGCGTGCGAGCTTGCCAACGGTCACGCCGCCCTCTGCATGTACTGGGAGCCCCTGCAGCGCCAGGTCCGTCCCCATGCTTTCAGCCACATGCATGGTCATGACTGCAGGCAGGCCTGCACTGTAAAGATGCGATCACGTCTTGCGTCCGGCCAAGTGAGATGTACGAAGCTTGGTCTCGGTAGACAGCATGGATGCTGCTCTTGTTTGGCTGGCAGGCAGAGAGACCAGGCGGATCTGTTTTGCACCCCCTGGCAGTGAGCAGGCAGGGGATACTGAGTTGTGTTTAGGGTCCTCCTGGCAGTGAGCAGGGAGGTGCTGTGCATGAAACTTGCCTGGAGCATCTGTGATGGGGAGTTCAGGTGCGCGTGGAGGGCACTGTGGAGAAGCTGCCAGAGGAGGAGTCGGATGCATACTACCACTCGAGGCCACGCGGCTCCCAGCTGGGCGCGCACGTCAGCCCCCAGTCAACTGTGCTGGAGGATGGCCGGGCCTCTCTGGAGGACAGAAACACGCAGCTGAAAGAGGTGCGACCCCCTGCTGGCATCGTACTTGTGCAGCACTTGTGCACGACGCGCGCTGCAAATGCTATGAAGTGATGTGAGTGTTGCATGCGCCAGACTGCCAGGCGGCGCTGTATGAATTCTTTGGCGCTTGCACTGCATCATGTACTTGTATATTCTGTTGAGTTGTAAGGTGCTGGCTGTGAGACATGTGCAAGACTCTAGCGTAACAATGAGCAGCAGCCTGCAGAGGGTCTGAGCTCAGGTCGCAATTTTTCCTTGACTTGCAGTTGTACGCGGATGAGTCCAAAGAGATCCCAAGGCCGAAGAACTGGGGAGGCTTCCTGATACGGCCAAAGGCCATCGAGTTCTGGCATGGGCGGCCATCGCGACTGCATGATCGGCTGCGCTACCAGTTGGAGGATGGGCAGTGGAGCATGGATCGCCTTGCACCCTGAATACCATTACTGAATTTCAAATGCACGAGTCAATGATGATCTGCTGCAAAGGCGCAGACCACCTGTGGTTGCATCTGGCGCATGTGCCACAGCTTGCATGGATCATCCAGTTGGGGTGGTCCAGCCCAAAAAGAGAGTCAGAAGGTGAAGGGTCATACAAAGTGCGCGCGTTTGTAAATTTAGTGGAACTTCGCAAGGTATATCCTGGCAGTACTGCATGTTACAGATGCTGCCTACTGTTGATGTCAATGTAGTGAGCCTAATTCTTACATTGAGCATAAATTTGACACGGCCATTTCCAGCCTGGTAACACCAGATACAAGGCCATTTCAGGACCAATTTGACTGCTGAAAGCTGATTTCTGGCCACAACGACCAATCATCCTTGCTCAATGATCAGGATATGCTGTTGCTACTGGCACCTGGAGAGATGCATTTCTCACCAACAGGCCTATATAGATATATCGGCAATCAATATCATGTCAGCATCATCAATCAGCACAACAGTACAGTTTTAACCCACGCATGAGGTTGCAATGATGGTAATAATGTCTGCTCAAGCTCAATCACAATCATCATGTCATTGATATGCCTCAGAAATCAGTCGCATTCAACCCAGAGGAGTCTGAGAAATCCCATCACAGATCTGGGCCTGTGAGGTGCCTCAGGCAGGCAATAATGAGCCCAAGCTGCTGCATGTCAGAAACAGGCTTGGCTCAGCAGTAAGATTACTACATCATGTAGTGAGCCTAATTCTTACCGCCATTATCCTGGCAACTGTATGCTCCAGTTCCAAGAGAGCATGCTAGCACCGCTGTGTTGCACACTATCAAGAACTTCGCTGCAAAATCATTGCAGGCAAGTGCTCAATCTGAGCTAATTCCCATCATCAATCTCACATCATGCAGGATCACTGCAGTTGGCTTGTGGCCGCATCGCATCCTCTGTCTGAATGGTGCACACCAGCCTGTCTGTCAAGTCTCAAATTTGGGCAGTCAGTCAAAGCAGGGCCTTGGCTTGGGCTGCTGCGCATCAGCCAATCTATCAACTGTATTGCATACAATCAATATTGTAGCTGTGAGGCAAGATCTGGCCAAGGATCGCTTTGCACCAATTAGCTGCCAGCTTCAGTAGGTCTACTATCTCGGATAGAGGCATATATTCGACACTTCCAGGTCGAAAATCAGCCTTAAGTTTTACTCTCATTCGCAACTACCACTCACTCCCCTCTCAGGAACAGCACACATCAGCATCGTGTGCTTCAATGCCAGATCATGTGTTACCAATGTCTTGTTGTGGGTACCCTCATTATGGTGAAGAATGGGGCACCCACAACAACTTCTTGAAGACATTGGTAACACACGATCTGACATTGAAGCACACGATGCTGCTGTGTCTCAGCCAGAATAGGCGGTTGTAAAAACCAGGCTCAATGTAATAGTTCAGATTGCTACATTATGGAGTGATCCATGCAAGCTGACTGAGCAGGCTGTCAGAAAAATGATATTTTCCCCTGCCAAAGGCTAATGTCTTTGATACGCCACACTCTTGCAGTCCAGTTCTGCTTGGATGTGATCACTGACAGAAGAGCAGGATTGAACCGAATGCAAGTGATGCAAATGTGCTTTGTTCACTGCTGAATCGCAATTCGTTGCAACGGAATTCTGCTGGAGGCCCCTTTTCTCCACCATAATGAGGGGTTTGCTACCGGGGATCACTGTCTTACTTCCATCACCACGTTCTGTCGGGCGTTTTTGGCGTGTCGTCGAGCTGATCCTTTCAGGCTGCACATGACAAGGTAGGTCATATCCTAGATTCGCAGGCTGAGAACTTTTGAGACTGGTACACTCTGTCGGCGGCACAGCCTTGTAATATAAAAATCACATCTTGTGGAATGGAGTACGCCGGTGAAGATCATCCATCCGTGCAGTCTCAACATCCACATCGCTTGTTGTCTCACATTCGTAGGCACTAGCTCATTCTGTCGATGGCACAAGCCCATGATATAGTAATTTTACATCCTATGGGACAGAGAACCGTTGGAGAAGAGCATTCACCCAGAGCAGTCTGAGAAATCCATCACAGATCTGGGCCTGCGAGGTGCCTCAGGCAGGCAATAATGAGCCCAAACTGCTGCATGTTAGAAACAGGCTTGGCTCAGCAGTAAGATTACTACATCAACAACAATAGTCACCACTCCAACTATCAACCCCATCCACCATCACCTGCTCCATAATTCAGCTGCACTACAGCGGCCCTTCGTGAGGCTGGTCAAAAGGTCTATGGTACACGAGTCTATGATGCTGCCCGGAACAAACAAGCCTCACACACCAACTGCCAGTGTGCCAGCGATCTCAAGTGAGATCATCTCAGGAATGGGCAGTGTGTCAAAAATGACAAACAGATCCTGCTGTTGACCTCATTCGCTGTAGGCTCTCATGGGCCCTTTGGAGGATTCACAAGCCGCCCTGGCGTGGCACTTGTGCACTAGCACAAGCGCTTCTGTCCACAACCCAACCTCGGAACCCAGCTACAGCCACAGCAGCTCAGATGACCTTCTTCGGCTCAGCTGGCACAGAATCGGCTGTTGACTCGAAAGTGGTCGGCTTGGTGGGAGCTGCAGAGGTTGATGTGGATGCGCGGGGGATCTTGTTCACATAGGGCTCCACATACTTGGTGTAGTTGGCCTGGCACCACACGAAAACAAGTGAATCACCATCCATTTGACCAGTCCTGCAGGGAGAAGCCTGATTTCATTGTATGCAGCCATGCCTTGTCTGTGCAAAATTCCTGGAGCCTGCATGCCCAAAAATCACGAGAAAGGCCTTCTGAATGACAGAGCATAATGCAGTGCAACAGGTGACCTATGCTCACCTTGCCATGGTGGTGGGCTTTGGCAGCCAGGCTGTCAACATCATCCTTCTTTAGCTCATAAGCCTTTGGCAGCGTGAAGGCCAGCACCACCACTGCACGCACAGCTTCTGTCAGATGGGATCAGAAGACAACCAGATCTGGCAAACAAGACTGTTACAAGACAAATGCCATTCACAGTGGCTGAAGGAATTCCTTGGTCCTGTAGACAGAAAATAAATGATAATGATGAGCGATCAAGCCCCATTCCAGGTGCCCAGCCCACAAGAGATCCTGCAAGAAAGTAGGGCCGAAAGACTCACGTGTGAAGAGGAGCCCCAGAGAAGTGAACCAGTTCCCGACCTTGGCGATCAGGAAAAGAGCCGCAGCCACCTGTAGCAACATAAAGCACGCTCTTTCCGGTTCAATAACCTCAAGTGCACACTTTCAGCCATGAACAAGGATCGACCAGGAAACCATACCTGGGCGGACAGGACGACCTCCTTGCCGGTGAAGACACGATTTGCAAAAGCTGCAAGTGCAAACGAAAGTGTCAGAAGCGCTTCAAATGCAATTCAGCGTACAACGCCCTTCACCGAAAACACGCGCGCCTAGAATCCGACCCGGATGGCGAAGGAACCCACCCAGCAACTTGTTCAAGATGGTCGTGACCTTCTCAGCCACGCTCTTGATCTGACTGTCGCTCACTCCGTGCCTCACGACATCCGGCACGGGCACCCCCGGCCTGCAGGAAAACCAGACACACCGTTTCAGCGCCTTGTCACTGACTGCAAGCCTAGTCCAGAGCAGTGGAGCCGGAAGGGACAAGAAGCTCACCGGCCGGTGAAGTTGGCGATGTTGTTCCACAGGAAAGCCACACTCACGGCTATGAGGAGGGTGTTGGCAATAATGCTCAACAGGCTGAAGTGGCTCCATTCCAAAAGTAGGTAGGCAAGAGTTGCTCCAGCAAAGACAACACCGCTCTTCTTGGGATCCCTCCACAAGAGCAAATCTTCCACTGCGTGTTTGAATATATGTCAGTTGGCGCATGGAAAGCAGGAATGCATCACAGCCATAACCAGAGTCCATCTCTTTCTTACCATTCTTGTTTCCAATCGGTAGCGAAATTTGCTTCGACATGGTGATGCAGACCGTTCAGCTCCTCTTTGAAGCCTCTAGGAAGGTCACCAGGGTCTGTAAAGCGAGTTTTCGTGATGAGCAATTCTGTAATATCACCTGGTGCGAAGTGGCAGAGGAGCTGTGGGAGCTGAAGGGTTCGACCCTTGCAAAAGGGTTCTAAGTGCATAGGTCGTAGGGTAGTGTCACGAACGAAGGTGCTAGAATCCTGCTGGCAGAAACTCTTGGAGGAAGGTCACACAGCATTACAGGAGTTCCAGCTTCATTCCGCCGCAAATTGCGCATTTCATGCTGGCAAACATCATGATCTGCCAGTCCTCAGCAGCAAGTACAAGGCACAGCCGCCGGTGGCACCTGCCTACAACCATTCAACTTGAATGGTGAAGTTCATGGTAGATTCCATGATGGTAAAGTCAACCACAACATAGGTCTTGACTTGCATTGAACGCATCATGAACTCCAGCCAGGGTCACAATGCGGCATTCACAGCAGGTTGTGCAGGCGGATGTTCCCGGAGGGGAACCCCATCTCCTGCAGCAGGGCGCCCTGGATCAGCGGCAGCAGCTTGCCGCTGGTGTCCAGGTAGAAGGCCAGGCGGTGCGTGTTTACGCTGTACACCTTGAGCTGCGCCTGCTCCTGCGGCACCAGCCGCACCTGCACACACAGATGCGCTGACACGCAGCTGCAATCATCCATGATTTCAGAAGGACAGCAGCAGACAGGACAGGTGCTCCCATGATCCAGGTGGGGCTGTTCACACAGTGGAGGATTATGGCAAAGCAGGAAGCTAGCGATTTTTCACATCCAATAGACAGCTAGGGAGAACAGCAGGGATGGTGAAAATTGGAGGCACCTGATCCAGGTCATGCAGCCAGCTGCTGGAGTACGTGGTGATTTTGGCGTTCGAGGCGGCCACGCTTGACAGCACGCGGTCGGTCAGACGCTTGAGCCAGCCGCTGTCCCGGCCGGGCCGCAGAGACGCCGACATGAAATCCACCTGATGCACCCACATGCTGCTGTTTCGGAACTGCTTATTAGTTTCGCTTTGAGCAGGACCCCACTTAGCAGGGTATGAACTTCGCTCCTTGGTTGTGCATGAATGCTCTGGGCTGTTGCTCTTTTTGCTGCTTGTTCTGTCCGGTAGAGCAGTAGGAAACGAGCGGAGTGCACCTGAGGCGTGAAGGCATGCACAGCAGTGGCAAGAGGTGAGAACAGGAGAGCCCCGGTGGCGCCCATGGAGTCGCCCAGCATTAGCACCCGATTGTACTGGGTGGTCACCGCCTCCAGCCGGTCCCACCAGCACTGAAACTCTTCACTGTCCCCACCTGCATGAGACCACTGGCATCCTGTCAGCCACCCCCTGCAGAGGCATGCTCTGTGGCAGCTGGCCAGGCCCAAAACCTGGGCAGCTGTGACAGCGACAGACCTGCATGACGAGCCCATTCTGCATGCACTTCAAGAGCTGCACACCAGAAGTTCACAAGCACTCCGATACTCTTACTCTTCAAGAAGTGCAACGAAGAGGATCACAAGTATGAAGAAGAGCTCACAAGCACCTGGGCTCACAAGTACTCACAAAGAGTTAAGCTCAGGGGGAGGACCACGCACCATTGTACCAGGAGCGACCTGCATCAACAACATAAAGGACGTCGAAGCACTTGTGGGCAGGCTCCTGCGCCGCCCTGCGGATGCGCTCCACCAGGCCGCCCCAGTTGGGCACACCCGGCGCACTCGCAAACGACACCACCAGCACCCGCTCCCCTGCACACAGCAGGTCGAACCCTCCGTAATCAACAAGCATTGCTCAGTGTCATAACATGCCAGCATCCTGCACTGCCTCACAACCCGCCGAGCAAGCCACGCCTCCATGCAAATGAAGTCATACACCAGCGAGGCGAGCCCTTACATCTAGGGTTGCCATGTAGCCCAGAAATGACTTGCGCTTCCATATACCAGCACACCAGCAAGGCAAGCCAATGTGTGCATCATTGGAGTGCATGACTTGCCGCTGCACACAGCAGAATACCAGCTAGGTGGGCATTTGCGAGCAGCAAAAGAAAATGTGCACACCAGTGACGCCAGCCGCGTTGACGATGTCCCCGGGCGGCCCGCGGCGCAGCTTGAAGTAGCCGCGCCCGCTGCCCATGACCTCGCCCACCTGCAGCCGCCGCCCGGCCGCGCCGCGCACGCCGGAGTCCAAGCCTTGCACCTGCTCTGCGTCCAGGCCCAGCACAACCTCCCGCTCTGCTGGCATGCTCGCCACGCTGTGCGCCAACGCTGCCACAGAATCTGCTCCCAGCGGATTTGCCTCGGCCCACACCTCTGCGCAGCACCAGTAATGCAATCATCGTCTGCCGGCGGAAAGGGGTCAGGGTTTTACAACGGGGCGCTTTAAGTGAGCCTGGGCAACAAAAATGCCATAGCTGGGGCACTGGCAAAGGAATGGTTGCTGGCAATTGGAGAATGGGAAGGGCTGGGGAGGGCGCAACCTTTGAGCTTTGGGGCCTGCATGAGGCTTGGGGGGATAGCCTGAAGTTGGTTGCCATACAGCATGCAGATCCTGAGCCTCTTCAAGCTCGTCCAATCTTCGTTGGGGAGCGCAGTCAAGCTGTTGTCTGCTAAATTGAGGTCATCCAAAGCCTGCGGTCCGAACATGTCAATGATTTCTATGCAGATCTGCAGCAGAGTGCTGATAGGCAATTCCTCCAAGACACACCGAAATGAAGGCCCGATGTGCATGTATAAGGGAACACCAAGTCACCTCCAGGGAGGTGATTGAGGGCAGCTCTGTCAATGAATTTTCCTGCAGAGCTAGCTTTTTCAGGCGTGTGAGACCCCCTATCAATGCAGGGAGAGCACCAAGCTGGTTCCCATTCAACGCCAGTTTCTCCAGATTGCCTGCAGCTGTGAACCTCTGATCAGCTTTGCGCATAATAGCCAAAAGCTGATAAATGCAGTCAGTCCTCATTGACGTCTCAAATTAAAGACAAATTTTTTACTTGTTTTAATGTGATCAGACGCACCCAGGCTTCCCAAGGATTCTGGAAGACTCTGCAGCCTGTTGCCAGCCAGTTCTAGCTGCCTGAGTTCGAGAAGGTCACCAATGGAGGAAGGCAACCCCTCCAAATGGTTTCCCACTGCTGAGAGCGTGTTCAAGGCTGACAGGGATCCCAGAGCATCCGGCAAGGCTTTGAGCATATTTCCATGTATGAAGAGGCCCTGCCCAACACATGCTCCCGCGTCAATCACCGTCAAGGTAGTGAGTTTAACTCGTTGCTATCAAATGTTATGCTGCTGGAATGGACATTGAGATGTCTTTCAAGGGATCATCACTATTACCTGTAAGTTGGACAGAGAGCACAGGCTTTCAGGCAGGCTCTTTAGGCGGTTGCCTGACAGCTGCAGTTTGCGTAGCTTTTTCAGGTTGCAAATGTCTTCAGGAACATCCCGCAGATCATTCCCAGCCAAGCTTAGCTCCTGAACGGCCAAGTACATTCTCAGGGCAACTCTGGTGTCAGGTCATGCACAAAGACAGTTAGCTGGTCCCACTAAGGAGATAGTTGAGCTTGTGGGCATGCCAAGATGTACCTCTAGATTTGTGAGCTCCAAAACTTCCTGCGGCACTGATGTCAGGCCGCATTCGCTGAGGTCCAGCTGATTGGACGTGTGTGCCAGACTGAACTTGACCATCAGCGTGCGGTCGACTGTGCCCGCAGCTGCTGAGCAGCGGATATGCTGACTCCTGTTGCCCCTTTTTCCAGGACGGCACCCTGACGTGCTGTGTAGTCTGACAGCGGATCTTACAGGAACTGTCACTCTCTGCGGGTGGGAACCGTGCCTCTTGAGGCTGGCCTTATAGAGCACTGAGAGCTGGACCTTGCGGGGGTTGTCAGTGTATGAAGCCAAGCGGCAGCTGCGCTGAGGTCTGGCATTGCTGAGTTGATTCATCTGATGCACAGCTCGTCACGAGCACAAGGCTGGCAGGATGCTACTTCTTTAGCCTGGAGCCAACCTTCCTAGCCCTCTCCAAGGCCTCCTTTGTAGCGCCCTCTTGCCAAAGGGGTGTGTTCGAAACCTTCTTGATTGACGACTTGATGCCTTCGTCAGGCTCAGGGAGCTGATGCGGCTTCTCTGGGGTGCTCTGGCCCTGCTCTCTGGACGCTTGTATAAGCGTCTGTGCAAAAGCAAGAGCTGATGCTGCTGCGGCTATGCCTAGTACTGTTCCCCACATCGCGAAAAATTCATGGATTTATGCGACGCTCGCCTTAACGATACCTTAGGGAGGATATCACTTTTATGCAAACGCCAGATCGAAGTCCTATTGTTGTCAACAAGTCAGATCGATCCAAAGTGATCCTTGCTTGAGCTCACTGCCAATATCTTTTCGCTCTGTAAGAGTTGATTGACTGGAAGGGCTTGTCTCAGCCTCATGCAGTCCTGAAAATGCTGCATGGCAAGGGGATTTGAATTGTGAGGCAATGGGGTGCTTTCAACCTTGCGACGCTTGCCAGCTAGATCAAAGTTGTCAAAGCAATTGCGGTCGAGCCTGCTCAGGTCATAGGCAGAGATTGTGGTGAAGAGACCAGTCATTAGTGCTACGAGCAGAAGAATACTTCGGCGACAAATGCGCCCGAATATCACGTGTGACACTGCGTCCTAGTAAATGACTTAGTATTATTCTGAGATCCTAAAATGATCAGCTGACATGTGTACGTGACCAACATTTCATTTAGTACCTTTAGAGCGTGCTTGAGCCACCCTCACGAGGTAGATACACTACAAAAACAGTAGATCACCAGAACCAGATCGTTGTAAATAGTCCCGGAAGTCCTCTCGAAAGGTTTCCAACGCCTGCAAATTATTGCAGAAGTAAACATCTCTTGAATAACTCCTTCTAGCAATTCTGATCTATTGTTAAATTTGGTGCAAATCGACAGTCAAGGTGTTTAAAGGAGCGCAAAAGGACGTTGTGGTGACTTGCAGGACGCATTGCATGGAGCACTGTTCAACATTCCTGTAATACGATGCGTGTGTCAGATCAAAGGCAGGTCGAAGACGACCATCTGCGCATGGCCAGATCAGATGACGAGCCTGAAGCACCACCAAAAGTGAGTGTCTTCTGTGGCCCATTACGCTGCGCCAATGATCGATGCTTCCCCCCTTTTCATCTTCTGGATCATCACAGTAAGTACTCAGCATGTCAAGCGTAAACCCAGTTGCTTTTTGGCAGGGAGGGACGGCGACAGTGGAATTGCGCCATCCCCAGACGGAAGCCCACCTGTGTCAGCTGGCTGTCCTGGAGAACTTTGCTGAGCACGGCCTGTACGTGAAGTTCAGCAATGAGGAGGCTGAGCAACTGGAGCAGGAGGCTCTGGCTCTCGCCTTGGCCGAGTCGACCAGGGAAGCCAGCATGTTGAGGTGTGGCCACTCGTGTGCCAAGTTGTTTTCCTTCGCACTTGTCCCGCAGCCGGGTGTTGAGTGCTTGAACCTGGTGAAACCTGGAGGAATAGAGTAAAATGAAAGGGCTTGGTACAGGGAAGGAGATGGGCAACCTCAACAGTCATCCCTGGCCTCCACACCTTATTCCAAAGATGAGGCCGAGCGCATTGCAGCCGCCCTCATGCACTCGGAGCAGCAGAAAGCACAGCCTCAGCAGCGGGACGTGCAGGCTGGGGGGCATGCAGCGCCTGTCAGCAAGGCCCCACCAAAGCAGAGCAAGTCTGGCGGCTTCAAATCCCTCTTCAAGCGCAAGAGTAAGCGCTGTCACTTGTTTGTGCAAATTTTAGAATAATGTCAGCAACGCGTCTGTTGACTGAAGGGAGATCCACTTTGACAAATATGCCTGAGCGCAGGCAAGGATAAAGGTGCCAAGAATGTTGCACCAGAGGACAAATGCGTTATTGCTGCTCCAAATCCCTATGGTCCTGCTCCTCCTACAGAGGTGTGCATGTCCCTTCCCATGAGCATGCAATCTGGAGATATACCGTCAGGGCTTGATTTGTGCATTCCGCAGTGGCGCAACAAGTACTTGGACTATCTTGTGCGATATTGAAGTCTGCAGGCCTGGTTCCAAAGGGACTGATAAGAGAGTGTGTCTGGCAGAAGCGGGAACCAAAGAAGCAGCAGAGCTACACAGATGTTCTGCACACTGCGAAGGCTCTGAGGGCAGAGCTGCAGGGCAACCTGGCCCAGTACAGGTCCAGGAATGCATCACTGGAGAAGCAGGCGGCGCTCCTGGAGTCTCGCCTGCAGAAGGGACCCCCGACGTTGGAGGCTGCTAATGCCCTTGAAGCCGCCAAGACCCAGGTAATGTTTCCCCTTCCTCTTCAGCAAGCTTTGCAGCCCTGCATGTGATTGCAGAGCACAAAACACATCCCAGAGACATTGTATTCAGAGCTGGAAGCGAAAGTGTGTCGGTGTTCTGCAGGTGGAGACTGCAGAGATGCAGCTGGACGTGATAGAGGAGGGCATTGAGGAGCTGACCAACATGGAGCGCTTTGTGCTGAAGACCAAGCCCCAACAAGCCCAAGCCAGTGCCCTCTCGGTGCGACACTCTCTCTCTCTCTCTCTCTCTCTCGCTGTGCCCTTGCAGCAGCTCATTACCCGGCTCTGCAGCTTCACTGTCAACACCATTCACGATCACCTCAACAGCCTGTCAACACTCCTGCAGTAGTTTGTTTCTTAGCTGATGGACCTGTCACACCTGCCAATGGAGGCAGTTGTAAGACCAATGCATATGTTCGGCATGGTTGAGATAGTTGATGAGTGGTGCCTGCACATTGCAGGATGAGGTGGTGCGCCAGCTGCTGGCCTGCCTGCATCATGTGGCTGTGCCGACAAAGGTGGTGCAGCCACACGCCACGCCTGGCAGTGCGGCGCAGCAAGAGGCCACTGCGGCGCTGGTGGGGCATTGCAGGGAGCAGTGTCATAGCGCAAATCCAGTGCCCCTGCCCTCCATCCCTGAGGCCTCTCCTTCAGAGGAGCTCCAGCCCTCATCCCACCTGCTATCTGAGGAGGTACTGCACTATGTCATGCTTATGCTGTGCTAACGTACAAAAGATTGGCATCACATTCCTTGAAAGCAAAGAGCCGCTTTGAACTTCTGCAGGGGCATAGTCGGCTAAAAGATGCACGTTCCCAATCTGCAGATTGTGGACGATGCAAAGCCTGCGGTTCCAAAAGGAGCAGGGAGCCAGCCAGAGCCCCCACCCCTACCTGTCAAGGCAGCTGCGCCTACTCTTGTTCTTGAGGATTCTGCCCCTCAGCCGAGACCAGCACCAATTGAGGCGGTCAGGGATGTTCCCAAGCCTCAGCAGCCAGCACCTGCTGCTGCAAGAGGCTCTGAAGCGGCGACAGAGACAGCTGCAGAGGAGCGTGCTGGAGCGCCCCAGAAACAGCATATGGATATGGCCCCGTCAGCAGACATACACGTTGACACAGCGGCTCCTGGGGCTCAGAACAGGGACGACGAGGACAGGGAGCAGGGCAGGCAGGCAGAGCCTTCAGCAGCAGAGCCTGAATCAGCTGTGCAGGAGCAGCCTGCCAAGGAGCAGGCTCCAAAGCGGAAGAAGGGATTCTCCTTCCTCAAACGGGGAAGGTGCGAGAAGAGCACCCGGCTATTGAAACAATTGCCATACCTCGGCGGAAACCACATCTTATACGCATCTTATAATTGCATTACATAGAGATTTGGCTGTATTCCTGCATGGGCTATATTGTGAGCTTGATGGTTTGCACGCCTGCACGCATGCAGCTTGCATGACTTTAACAAAAGCCTGGACTGTGGTGACGCAGGCAGTCAGAGCCCCAGGCAACGCCGCTGTCAGCTGACGCCATCAGGGAGGCCAAAGACAGCTCGCCAGAGCCAGCGCCAGCGCGCCCTGAAGCCCCAGAGGAAGCCCCGCCTGCCCAAGACACCACTGTGCCGCTCCCACAGCAACAGGAGGCGGCAGAGCCTGCCGTGCTGGAGAGTTCCAGATCTATCGGACGTCCGGTTGCTGCTGCGGTGGCGCAGGCTCCGCTTGTGAGCGCCGATCAAGCAGCAGGAACGGCCTTTGCTACGGAAAGCAGCTCACAGGAAGAGGCGGTGAGCATGGCAGCGCAGCCAAGCACTGCTGAGTCAGCCGGGGAGCCTTGTGTGGGAACACTATTGGGGCAAGGCAGTGCAGGCCCAGCCGGCGGGGACTCGGCGGCAGTCGAAGCGCTGCCAGCGGCCAAAATTCTGCCAGAGCAGGACAGGCCTGTGCTTCTGACTCCCCGCACACCGCGCGAAGACGCAGGTGTGCCGTACACTGTTCACGTATGAAAGGACAGAGCTGTAATGCAGAGTACCACTGATCTAGCTGCCTTGACATCACTCTCTTCTTTGGCTTGTTCATCTTGCGCTTTTCACCGATTCCAACGAGTGCATGTTGCGTTGCATGTTTTGCTTTGGTCGTCCACAGAAGATCTGAAATGTTGGCATTTTGGCATGCGGCTCAGCACCGGGGTCTGTAGGGAAGCGGGTGAGGGACCGCGCCAGCTCGCGCCTGAGGCGGCACATGCCAGGCAAGGGCGGCGGTGCGCTGGCTGACGCCGCCACCCCTGCTGAGCGCATCAAGCCGAACCCTCAGGTTCCTGACTCTTCTCTTCTGTGGCAATAGAGGGAGAAGGGGGATCAATGCGCGCTGTGCGTGAGCTTGGTCATTTGGTGTCAATCTGACACCATACGTGACTCAGATGTCCACATGCAATGCAGATAGAGAAGTGCATCTCGGATGTGAGGTGAGTGTTTGAGCTTGCATGTGCTGGTAATACAGGTTGAGAGCCTCTTCAGCGAGCTGTCCAAGGCGATCCCTTGCGGCTTCATGACGCAGGACTTCAGCAATGCAGCTGAGGCCTCCACTGACAAGAGCGTACACTCGGCAGCTAACCTCTCGCCCGAGCAGCTCGAGGTATGTCAGATGCACCACCAACTTGACTTCTGAGCTATGACAAGATTTCAGCCCTGTTGTGCATTTGCTTCTCAACAACAATCTGAGGAAGTATTTGTACTATTGGATTTGTCATGAACATGGTGCTGTGGCACTCTGCAACTCTTACAATGAGCCCTTACATCGGGCCTCCACTTTAGAAAGTACTGATGTGTTGTTTGTTTGCTGTGTTGCAGCTGGTGAAGTCGGATGCAGAGCGGCATGCTTCGCTGATCACCAGCCTGTCGAAGGCGATATCAGACTTTACTGCGCCCGACATGACCACCCTGGTGGAGTATGTGAGAGACACCAGTGCGCGGCTGGGGGTCATCATGGCCAATGAAGCAGCCGTCCTTGAGCAGTTTCCCACTTGGCCCCAGGTAAGCTTCTGCTCCCCTTGTCCGCTGGCATGAGATTGGCTAGAACTTTCAACAAGTGGGAAGCGCTCCGATATCAACACTTATACAGAAAATGTCCAACAACTTACATTGGCAACCTTGTGTGTGTTTTGACTTCTAGAATGGTGATGTTGGGTGACCAGTGTGCATGCTGTGCTTCAGGGCAAATGGGACTCTCTCTGTGAGGCGGGGGAGGCCTATAGCGAGCTGAGTCAGTATGCGCGCAAGGAGAAGCAGTGGCTTCTGCAGCGGGTGGGCTTTCAGTTCTCCCTGCACACCTGTGCAGAGCCCAGAGGCCCCTTGTTTTTAATGGCATGCATGGAGGACCATCCCTCTGTTGCCCAGCTCCTCTCAGCACAACATGGCTACGTTGCATAGTGCCATACTTGGATCTGGCAGGTCCATGAAGGTGTAGGACATGTAGCAGCCTTAACGTGCAGACACACCTTGCCTGTTCTGGCAGGAACAGCATACAATGTAATGATACCTCTGATGTGTTATCGTGCGGAGCAGGAAGCGATCTGACAAGGCTTGTGATGTGCTGCAGGGGACATGCGATGAGGAGGTGCAGAAGATCGAGGCATTTGTCGACAGGGTCCGCAGCAGGACGCAGCTGCTGGAGGCAAAGCAGGGCGCGTCTGAGGCCCACTGGCAGCTGCAGGGCATCCCCTGGGATGGATCTGTCTACCGCGCCGTGCGCGTCAATTCCCTCCATCTCGCAACCCTTTACATGTCACGGTGAGCCTTGCTTGCTCCAGACAAAACTGCCAGGCGCTTGAGCGCTGGACTTTGAAGCTCACTAGCTTGCTGAGCAGCTTGGTTCTTGTTGACAGGCCCAACAATTCTATCAGGCATGGCGTGGTGACGGAAGGCTTGGGTGTGATCCATGCGCAAGGGCCTTGGAGCGCAGAATCTGGCACACAGAATGCGCTCAGTAGTTTTGCACATCTAGCAGAGTCGTGTGGGGGTGACATGTTGGAGAGAATTTTGTGGTTGGCTATTGTGCAGGGTGTTGTTTGAGGTGGCGAGCTTGGAGAAGGAGGCTGCACTGCCGCACCAGGCCTGCCTGCGCCACTTGGCCGCCAGCATCCGTGTGTGCCACAAGATCCATGACCTGGCTGGCGGCTTCGAGCAGGGCCAGTCGGAGCTCTTTGACAAGGCAGGCCTCCTTCACTGACGCGCCCCTGACTGGTTTATTTGTGTGTAGCACTTTTGCAATTCCAAGTGATGGTATGGTATGTTTCTCATGGCATCTCCACGGTGCTGTGGCCCTGAGATGATCACGTGTGATCTTGCACAGGTCCGGCGCCTGGCAAAGTATTACTTGAGGGTGATGGACGCCTCCTGGTTCTCAGAGACGGACCAGCAATAACTCTGCAGAGAGATTTTAGAGGATATGGACATTGGGTGTGTGAGCGCTGCAGCCTCAACATCGGGCAAATCTTCTGGATCCTGAACTCGATGGTGAAGATCATATCGTATGCATTTTGAGGATTGCATCACACTATCCACTGCCATACTTTGGGTGGCATGCCCGAGAGGGGAAGTTTCATTCAGTGATTGATGTGCAACACAAGATGCGCATGGTGACATTGAACGGGTCCAGTTGCAAATGTCTCACAGATACACGTTTGAAATCCAGCCTTTATCTGTGCAAACCCATCTCTCAGCTTAGCTCATAATTGGCTGTTGAGGCCACATGTAGCTACAGACACTGGCTCTTGCATTCTGCACATTCAATGAGTATTCTGGCAGGTAGCAGGCACCTGTGTGCTAGCAGATGAATGGCAGTCGACATCACAGCATGGCTATCCAATGACTGCAATCCAACGACTGCCACTACAATATTGATGACCAGACTGGACCTTTGCTCTGAGGCTTCTTACGGATGTCTTCAGACAGTGCATGCAAGCACGCGTGTCATCTTGCTGGCAAAGTCTGCGACACTTGGGGCATCACTCACACTCTTTGTTCTCTCCATTTTACGAGGCTTCAAGCTGTGTGGGGTAGAATGCACAGTGAGCTTGGGGAGGTCCCCGAGTGCACTCGGAGCCCCGCATTGTTTATTGAGTCCAGCACCGCCATCTTCCATGCGTGTCCGCAGCAGCGCTCTGCAGTTCGCAGGAGGCGCCACAGCATGAACTCCAGGGCCAGATAGCACAGGCAAAAAAAGCTCATCAGCATCTGCGCGACAAGGCAACCTCAGGGAAATTAGACATGTTCACAAGCTGTCCAGACCTTTAGACTTGGAGCATGCGATGAACACCAGAAGGACACTGTGACAGAGAGGACAGTGAACCTGCAGGAAGGGGATGAAAAAGCTTGTCAGGCCTGTTTGCTAGGGCGTCCTTGGTGGGGGCATAGCTGCGGTAGAGGAGAGCTATCAGCCGAAAGATGCTCGCGGCCACAAAGTAGTAGAAAGCCACGTCACGCTTGGCTTGGAATCTGGCTGACCGCTTCCCAAAGTTATATCGCGGATGTCATCTGCGAACACAGGCAACATGCACGTTTGAGTCTACAGAGGGAGCACGTGTGCAACGTGCAGATTCAAGACATCAAGAGGGCCTTTTTCAAGGACAATTGCGGTAAATGATCTGTGTGTGAGCCATAGGCAGATCCTCCTTCACCAGATGTGGGTTAAAGCAGAGCATTGCTTGAGGATGAAAAACATCTCAGCTGTTCCCTTGACCTGTTGCTGCCCATGGGCCTTGAAGCACAAGACGACAAAATTTAGTTGGGTGACCTTAGGCAGCTGCATTCAAGCACTGTCAGGAATAGTGTGGGCACGAGCCAGTATGCCAGACAGGGCTTAAAAATTCCACAAAAACATCAGCACCTGCTGTTGAGCACTCGAGAGACAGGGCTGCTTGCTGGCTGGATGGTGTTCCGCGTGGGGTGCCTGCACAAAGAACCTGACACGTGTGCATGTATGAAGGCGTTCTGAAAGTCATACATGACTGCACTCATGCTTTTCACAGTTGGGCATGCTTGCATGCATGCCATCCCTTTCTTGGCAGCAGTCTATCATGAAGTGGAGGTCTGACAGCCATCACACCTTCCCTGCAGATGTCCACTCCTGGCACCTTGGATTGGCATTAAGGAGATAAGCTTCGTGTGAGGGAAAGTTGCCGGTCATGATCATGGATAAGGTGCCAGTGGCCTGTCACCAATTAACGTTGATGCCGTACACACATGCCTCTAAGGAAAACAAACCAAGTAACCGTCTTCAGATTCGGGTCGAATGAATGAGGGATGATCGTTGTACAACATGTACACATGTGCCAGCAGCCGAGCCAAGAGCAAATCACCAACAGCCCCATCAGCAGGAAAGAATGACTCTCTGTTGTCTGATCCAATTGGAGACCAAGAACAGATGTGTTCTGCTCTTGTCACTGATGACAAAGCTGCATTTCGGGTTTGGATGAGGGGCAGCACCTGCACCCACTTGATCCCGTGAATGTTATCGTGCTTAAGCAGATTGTCACACGACTGCAGATTGTCTCCCCGAAATGCACATCTCTCAAACTACACATCTCCTCTAGGCTCTCCTCTAATTCATTTACATCTCCGAAGATTTCTGAGGGTTGATAATGTGCTAAAAGGAAGCTGAGTGAAGCTGCAGCTCAAGTCTTCAGTCTCCAGCCAGGAAAACTTTCTCCTAAACATCAGTCCTCGATTTGAGACCAGTAGTATCTTAGAACATCCGGCTAGTACCCTTGACCATGTGGATCCAGAGCTGTTGTCCTTGGATTGCCGGCACGGCACCTCATCTTAGAAAGATCTTAAAATTCCATGCATATGCTGCTTCAAGCTGTCACCCATAAATGCCATATGCATGCATCAACAGACAAGACCAACAACGCTGCGCAGAAAGATTTCTCCAAACACAACAACACACAAGATATATACATGGAAACAATCTCACAGCCCCCAGCCCTCACGAGGAGGCTCAGATCTCAAATGCCCAGTGTTCGCAGTCCTGTCTTGTTATGCATTGCTTCAACACTTTCAGATGCTACACCTTCCCCTTCCAGGTCCATCTCCTGGTTATCACGATCTCAAGGACCATCCCTTCCTGAGAGACAGATTTTGAGTCTGAGATATCCATTTAACAGTGGCTGCAATACCTCGGATGCCCAAGCTCTCGCGCATATGGTTGCTCCCTGCCACAAGAGCAATGCAGAAAGATTTCAATAAAATTCCTCCATGAAGTGGTGCACAATTGCAAGTCTATCAGCAAGGTACTATTCGTCGGCACAGATACATGTGTATAATGCTTCTATTCTGTCTAGCAAAACATCAGAGTGGGCATAAAGGGGAAAGAATTCCTCACCTTTGGGAGGTAGCTGACAAAGGAATCATTAATGAATAAACGAACATCACAATTATAGCTGCACTTTGGATGAGTTCCTTCTTCTGCCTCTGAGATGCACCTGGTATCACACAATCAGCACCAAGTATTGTACAGGGTTTCACAATTAAGCCATACTGAATAGAGTCCTGGGTTGATGTCCATAAGTTGTCAGTGGATGGCGCAAATTTGCCAGTTTCGTACGAACTGTGGGCTTTTCTTGTGAGGCTGCTCATGTGCCGACTTGAAATTATTCACCGAGCCAGATTCCTACAACTTTCATTGAATGGTCAATCACAGGGCACTTGTGCCAAAGACGTAAAAAAGTTGAACTTGAAGACTCAAAATGTGGACTTACGCTGGGCGCAGAGCTACTGAATCGGTCACTCTTTTGTTGCATGAAGGTCTTTGGCTTGCATTGCCTGATGTAGACATGTCGGCGATGGCGTACTACTGCAAGTTGATGCTCTGGGGCATCTGCAAGCCTGCAACATCTGGCAACTTGACCGTTCCACATTGTCAGGCAGCAACTATTGAAAGGCACTCCTGTGGAAGCAGTCTGGCAAAATTCCAGACCGACCCCTGAGCCCATTCAACATCCTTCATTCACACAAAGACTTCACAACCACAGCTGATGCAGACATCGACAGGTCCTGACTAAGGGAAAGAAACTCGTGTGTTTTATGATTAGAGAAAGTCTCAAGTCTTGGGAGTCCCAAAGTTGGGATAGTTGAGAAGCGGTAAAAGCTGCAGGTGCTCGGACAACCAGCACTGCGGAGCAGGCAGGATCGATGATTCTGCATGCCATAAGGACTTCTAGGCCTATAATTGTTTTTGGTGAGCACTTCTGATTGTTGACGATCGACAGCGGCTTGAGCTTCCGGAAGGTTGATATGAAATGAAAGCTAGGGTTTGGGGTGATGGCCCAGAGTGGAGTCAAGAGGAAGTGCAGGCAACCAAGACTGCACCTATGCTAGCTGAAGGTGTTGGAAAACAATAAAATGCTGTGAGTGACTCAATCGATCAAGCTCAGGATCCCTTGTGGAGAAAAGGCTGGCGAAAATACTTACATGACTAGCTTCGGAACAAGAAAACGCAGACGTGGCGACCATCGCAGGGCTTGCAATCCTCAAGAAGTGTGCCCAATATTTTGGAAGGGTCCATCTTCATGTTCTTCTATCTCTTATCCTCCGGATCGAAGTACTGGAATGATCTTGACTGATATGGTGCCAGGCACTCACGCTACTGGCCGGTCATCACTTACGAGGATGGTTGCAGCACTCGCTTGTTGCCCTTGAAGTTGATGCAGCAGTCTCAGATCTACTGGACAGCGCTTGCTTTGGGGAAAAGTCTTCCTACGCAGGTAGGAAGAAAGTTGGCTCTGCCAGTGATGCGCCAGTTTGCGTCACTCCGTGCTCTGTTGTTCTCCAGTGTCGGCAAGTGTTTACGATTTGATGACAGCTCTGTGTGCAGGAGAGGATACATCAGCCAACATACTTCCGGCACAAGCTGATGTAGCTGAGCAAGAAAATGAAGCAGAGATAGCCTCAGAGCCTGCTCTGGCCATTCTCTCGCCAGGAAGCACGAGCACCTGCTTATGGGGTGCTCTTCAACAAGTGGGGAGGCTGGGGGCACTTGATATCTTGCTCCCTGTGGAGGTGGCTGGAAGAGTCAGTGCAGCTCCAGGCATTGCATGTCTTGCCCCCGTCCCCAGGCAGCAGCTCAGTTTCAGCAAGGAAGCCCCTAACCAGGAGACAACAGGGCTCAATGCTGACCCTGAAGGTGCAGCAAGCAGCAGCTCATTTGCAGCTGAGAAGAGAAACAGGAAGAAGAGTAAGCATGCACCAGACAGGCAGCCTCATGGGAGTCTGCACGCGACCAAAGAGGATACTGGAGAAGAGGTGTATTCAAAGTCTCAGAGCGGACAGATCATATTGAGCCTGGAGGAAGCATTTTTCCTGGTGTATGCGCTGAAAGCATTGACAGTCTCTCTGACTCCAACAGACGTGTCAGCATTGACTTGTGAGGTACTGCCCATTGCAGAATTCTTCACTGGGCAATCTCCAATACCGTGTGTCTAATTGTTGTATAGCCCTCTTGTGCACTTGGTCTATCTGGACACTGACCATGGATGGTTGCAGGAGCTGTGGAGAACCTGCGTGGGGCTGAAGCCTGACTTTAAATTTAGCTACATCCCATTCCACCACTTCAGAAGCAAGGTGATGGCAGGACTGGCAATAACACAGTCCAGACGGAAGTTTCTCTGTTGATACGCTGATGCTGTTGTGGTGTAGTCTTCAAAGGAATGATAATCAGAGTAGGGCTGCTATCAAGTCATCGTGCCAGAACAGGGTAACTGAGGAGTGGGGTGCAGGGATGGGTTGTCCGTCCAGGGGCTCAGTACGGGGTGGATTATGTGCTCTACAGCAAGCATCCTGCAGAGGCCCATTCCAGCTACTGTTTGTTGTCTCTGATGGGCACAAAACACCCCAGCTTGCTGTCCTGGAATGACGTTGAGGCGGCAAATCGCAACAGCAGCCAGGCAAGCTCCCTCAGACAGCCTGTGGTGCTGCATCTGCATGCTGCAATTTCCTTGGGTGTCATCTGGTTCGCTCATGATTGCATTTCAGCTTCACCATTTTCATATACATAGTGCCTGTTGCTGATCTCTCTGTCTTGCTCAGAATGGTAAGCAGCTGCTCCTGCTATATGTAGAGGAGCAGCCAACAACGGACCAGGACTTTCCCGCTTGCCTGTCTAGCGTAACGGTAGGAGTCCTGGCCACTGGACATAAATTGCAGGGACAATATGGTTGTGGCTTTTGGAAGCCTTTCTGGAATTTCTCAAGCAAAAGAATGACTGCTGCATTGGTACAGGTCGAGGAGCGGCTGGTGGAGCGGTGGACACCTTCGCACAAGGATTAGGATCTTTTCTTACTGATCCATAAATGTGTCTGGACCACAGCCATGGCAATATTGTAAAGATGCGCCGGCACCTGAGTCAGAAGATCATCTTCAACGTTTCAACAATACGATAACCCATGTAAAGCTTCAAAGGCACTATGAACATGGCATGTCACACCTGTGCAATGTCAATTGCATACACCTCCTTGAGGTGTTCAACGTAGTGCTATTCGCCAACCTCGCTCCCTTGAAGGCCCTGATGCAAGTTAGGTTAGTTGCATCAGGGCCTTCAAGGGAGCGAGGTTGGCGAATAGCACTACGTACACCGCGAACACAATCCCGGCTATCAAAACATATGTCTGGGCGGCGAGCCTGTCCTTTTCAATCGCGACGGCCATCTTCCAATTTTGTCAATCATCTCACCTGCCAAACAGAATGAAGTCGCGTGTTCAAATAATCATCAGGCACTTTTGCACCACATGCATCAAGAATCTTTATTCAAGAGTGCCCAGGATAAGAAGAATCTTTGTTCACCTTGTGAGAGAAAAGAACAGAGCTGCAAGGAAGAACGAGAGCGTGGCAACCGCGCCGACGAACTCGTCCCGGTTGTGCTGGAGTGATCCACCACACACATCAGGGCCACACAATTTCCAGAGCCAATGAAGACATCGGGGCTCAATAGAAGCCATTGGTGTTGGAGTTGAAAGAGCTCATTAGGTGAAAATGACCTACCGACCAATAGGAGAGCTCTGGCTCGTCTGGGGATCTGGGCTGCTAGACCCTGGGCTGCTAGGCCTTGGGCTGCGCAGCGGGTCGACCTGAGGGGGCACCACATGCACGACTGAATTCTTGCTGCGGCCATGGTATGTCATATGCAGCACTTGCACATATGCCTCTCCCAATGCGCACATAAAGTGACCAAAGAGGGTGCACTGGTACAGCAAAGGTGCAAACTGGTGGAAGGGTTGCACAGAAGCATACCCGGTGTGTCCTGGTTGACAGATGCGAGCTCCTGAGTCTTGGTGTGTTCTATAACTTGACGCTCTGCGACAGAGAGCCCGAGGGTGACTGCACGAGGTCGTGATGCTTGCAGCCAGTCTCCCTACAAAGAAACGACGTTAACGGGAAGTGGTGGCCACATTCTGATCTTTGAACGGGCGCGTTCTGAATCGATCACAGTATGAAGAGGCGATGGAATACTTCAAGACACAATTTTGTGGACATTTCCATCTTCTATTCACGCATGACAATTGGGTTACGGTCCGATACCTGGATGACATGGAGATGAACTCGATACGCATCAGGTCTGCGCTGCAGGACGAGAATGTGATCAAAATCGTCGAAGGAAGTGCAAAACTTGGTTCATTCAAAGATGTCTGGAATATAATAGTTAGGCCCTGCATGCACACTTGTTCCTGGCTCGGGAGTTTTACATCCACGTGCGTGGACTGCGCTGAGTGGCTACTTGGAGGCTGACTGGGGTTCCTCTGCTTGGTACAGGTAGTGTTTGGTGTCTGCCTGCTCTCCTGTTCTTTGCCTTGCCCTGATTCACTGTGTGTTCCTCTTCAGACCGAGCCAGGCATACTTATCCATTTGTCACTGTGATGTTGTTTGCCTTTTGTGTCCTGCTTGTCTGCATGTGTCTGATCTGTAACAGGATTGCGTCAGTATAGGCCTTCCTCTAATTCATTCACATAATAGAAGGGATTCGCCGTTCCGGGGAGTCAATGCTGAGACATGCGCGTAAAATGAGGGTTTGATATTAGGGCTTAGGGTTTAGAAACGTTATTTAAATCCATGTTTTAGCTTCTCCGTGGTGTGGGGATAGCTTCAGAAGTCGAAATTAGCAGGGGACTCTGAACTAACCAGGGCACTCTAAAGAGTGGACCTTCGAACTAAACTCTAAATCTCTATTATGCACTGATCCATGAAGTTGCCCTCGTTCTAAACTCCCACACCAATTTTCTATGGGCCACAATCCACTAAACCCCGCATATTCGGGGCTTTGTCCCGGGAGTTAGCCACCTGGCTGGAAGCGCGCCTCTTGTTCATCCATGCATGCTATCCTCTAATTGTACTGCTGAGGTCTGTTCTTCTGTCAGATGAATCCTGCTTCAGGGTCTTAGGATGAACCGAGCTTGGCATTCTCTCTCCTCCATACGTCAACAAGATTGATCAGACCCTCTGTTGGAGGTGCTTCTTGTTTCTTTTTACATAGAGTCGTGACTCTAAGACGTGTGGAGGAGTTGTTGAGCTTTAGCCGCATACCTCTATCGCTCTTGGAGCCCTATGTGGGAATCACTGAATCGGATTCTTCCTGCGGGGAAACGAAGCATATGGGAAATGAAACCAAGACCTTCGTAGCAGGGCTTTCAATCCTCACAGGACCTTCCTAACGCTATCTCCCAACATGCGCTGGTGACCTCTTTAGCTACTCAGTCTCTAAGAAGAACAAAAGAAAGGAGAGCAAGCAGGCACCCATCAGACAGCCGCACAGATCTGCCCGCGACCACAGAGGATCAACCAGTCAATCATCCCATCTTTTCAAAAGTCTCAGAGCAGGAGTGTAACGGATCTGGCTATACACGTGGGAGCACGTGCCTTAGCAGTGAGATAGG